>Ga0307982_1000747_pt1 | contig 25933 bp, 17 predicted proteins | sample OrgLakmetagen989_FD_201847 | JGI IMG/M metagenome (GOLD analysis project Ga0307982, IMG submission 201847) | Saline water microbial communities from Organic Lake, Antarctica - #989 | ecosystem: Environmental > Aquatic > Non-marine Saline and Alkaline > Saline | place: Antarctica: Organic Lake...
CCCCCCTACCTCGAGCAGGGGGGGGGGCTATCGATCCTCATGTTGGACTTTTGCTGCTGGAGGCAGGCATGTGTCGCCGTGCACTGAAGTTGAATGTGAGGGAGGTGTGCGAGCTGGACAGGCTGTGAGTAAAGTGCGGGCGGGGCAGGGCCTCGCCATTGTGTGTGTTTCTTCAATGCACAGTACCTGTTGATTGTCCAGTAAAACGAGTGTTGCTTAGGCAGCCGCCCAAGGCTCAAAATGAAACAGCACCGGTGTACATGGGTAGGGGGGTAACGTAATGGAAATTTCTCAGTCAGCTGGGATCTGAGTAGCCCCGGGGAAACTCAAAACACTCAGCTCCTGAAATTTCCACATCAAATTTCATCATACATTCTTGATTTAGCAAAAGTAATCGCTGAGTAAGTTTTCGCTTGCTCGTGTCTGTAATTTTGTCCCTGGCACCTGCTGGCAGGGCTGGTGGATCTGCACAACCACCTGGTAGATTTGCAGCTACCACAAAATGCGTGTCTATCGCGGAGCAGCAGCAACTTCCAAGACATTGGGAGCGTTTGGAAATGTCGTCGAGGTATGTTGTGCAGACTCGCTGCCAGCTTTGTGTGCTGAGCTGCATGGTGGCTGCGATTTGTGATCAGCTGACTGCAGGGGGGGCTGCGCGCAGAAGCAAACAAACCGTGCTAAAGCAACAAGCAGACCCAGGCAATCATTATTTTCCACAGGCTTCTCCCTTGTTCATTCTGTTGGGAATTGTTGGTGAGTCCTCGGAGATATTTTCCGGCATGGCTGGTTTTGTGCCGCGCTATCCAAGCACAGCAGCCTCCTGGGTGTCACAGCGCTCAGCTGCATGGGCTTTGTTAGTCCAAAACGACCATTAGCATCGTATATCATCCGCTCTGTCTGCAGTTTCATTTGGTGTCTGGAGGGGAAGCCAGACTCTGCTCTATGAGCCATCCGTGCAGTGAGTGAGCCCATGCAGCTGGCTTGGCACACCTTGGCTAGCTAGCTATCCCAGCTGGGCACTACAACGGCCAGTCGCAGGCCCGTAGCATTAAGTTTTGTGCAGGGCTGACCGCTCGAAGCGCTCTTCAATCATGAGCATGGATGACAAGCAGGCAGCCGAGTGGCAGAAAAGCAAAGAAGCACGAGGCGACTGGTGAGACTGAAGCGGCAGCTGTGGTGCCCACGCAGTGACATGACGTATACTTTCATACAGGTGGCACATGATGGACAAAGCTCTTGGAGCCGGGGGCGAGCGCATCTTCGGAGAGGACTCTCCACAGCAGACGTGGACAGGCAAAGACCGCGGCACTCAAGTAACGCCAGAAGATGATGACTACGTCGAGTCAAAATAAGCTGGATTCAAGCTGTGTAAAAAACAGTGTGTGCATCATGGCAACGTATGTGAAGAGATGCAGATGCTGTCGTGACCCTTTGCTTTGCATGCAACACGAGGAATGGCTTCAAGCAAACAGTACTGCCTCTCTCTGTCAACCCTGGCGTGTCAAAATAGACAAGGCCATAGCTGCATAGTCCAGTGCACTTCAGTTCTTACCAGTAGCGTGTTTGGTCTATGTGTACACACAGCAGCAATACAGGAGATTTCTTCTATTCATCAGATTCGACAAAAAACACAAAATGTACTTGCTTCGGAGATATGCTTCATCATCTACATCCAAGGCAGAAGTGTTTCACACTCATCTGACTGTTGGGGTATTATATGTGGCTTGCATGGTGCTCCGCGGATAATGTGTGTCTAGTGTGCAACGACGATGTCTTCTGGAGCCCCCATTCAGCAAAAATCTTAGGGTCAAGCTCGCAGGGATGCACAGGATATGGTATTTCTTAAAATCTTCTCGGCAGTAGTTTTTGCCGGCCTTCGCTTGGACACCTTTGCGAGGGCAGTTGTTTTGGGGAACTTGTTTCTCGAGGAGTGGAGACAAGCTTCTTGGCTCGAGGCTTCGCAAACAGCAAATACAGCGCACGCGGTAGCCACGACATCAAGTCAATCATTGAAACAACCGACTTTTTGTCACATGGATGAAGCAGACGGCATTCTCATCAGCGCCCTCCGTGGTGCAGGATGGTACGGTTTTGGCAGCTAGCCTGCTCCTGCCCTTGTCACCACGGATGTTTGCAGTGCAATTCAAGACGACCTGGACTCCCTAAAGGGGATTGATAGTGAAACGTGGGTTCAATTGGTTGCGTCAGTTTTGCAAGTCGTGGCTGGTGAAGATGGGTCTAAGGGAATGAAGCTCCCACCCAACGTTGCCGCAAGACATCGCCTCGGTGCATCTCTCGGCAAAAAAATCAAGGTGCGTCAGTGCCTTGCTCGCCCTACATAGCAAAAGTCATTTGTCATCATCTCAGGCGCTAGGATATCGTGGCGAGATCGGGTACAATCAGCTTTTGTACCCTTCAGATGCGGATGTGCGCGCAATCTCTTCCTTCCTCATAGACAAGCTGCCAAAGGCCGAAGCTGCCGATGACGAGCAAGCAGAAGACTCTGCAAGCCACATGCTTGAGCGTGAGATTTCACGAGCAGTCAGCGGGTGGGTCAAGCAGCCTTGGACGGCACCTGCTGTGGCCCGCTCATGCCAATCACCCCTGGAATCCACCCCCCTTGTATCCCCTTTTGCAAAGCCTGGGAGCGGCCCTGCTCGAGCACAGTATGTTGCGCAACATCAGCACTTGGTCTCAGCGCAGGCCCCTTCCCTCCCTGTGCTGCTTGTGACACTGCAGGAGGCTTCCACAGCCACAGCTGAGAGTGCCCGCCTGTCAGCGATGGATGCGTCCCAGGCAGGCATCGATGGCATTTCCGCCCTCCTGCAGGCACGCAAGGTGGCCATATCTGCCGCTGTGCGTTCTGCTTTCCAGTCAGGGGGGGGGTCCTCGTCCGCTGGGGGGGGGCTTGCCTCCAGTGCCTCCCTGTCCCTGGCTCAACTGGCTGAGCGCATCAGACTAGGCGCAGCGGCATCCGCAGCCTCCCTGTCAGCGTTCAAAGCCAAGGCGGAAATGACCCAGGAAACAGTACGCGACGCTGGAGAAGACGTCTCCGCCGCCGCAGCTGCTTCCGACGCCGCCGGGCAGAAGTCTGACGAGGAGCTGGCGGCGGAGAGGGAGGCACAGCTGGCACAGCTCAACGGACAGCTGGCGGAGATTCTGGCGGCAACTGTGGCACTGGAGCAGGAGGCTGCTGAGGCCAGCAGCAGTGCTGAGCAGCTGGGCGCGTCGCTGATGGCGGTGAAGTCTGACGTGACTGAGCTGGAAACGAAGCTTCGACGGGCCAAGGACACACTGGTCATGCTGCCAGAGGCAGACAGCATCATCACGTCGCTGCAGGGCGAGTGTGGACAGGTTGCTGACGTGCTCATTGAGCTTGCTGCTGAATGGGAGGGCACACGACGCCCTCTCCTGGAGAGCATTCGGGCGTATAAGGCATCCGTGTCCGACCGCAAGAAGCGAGCCGAGGGGCTGCTGCAGGAAATGAACGCGCTGCAGGCTGGCATGGGGCAGCTGACTGCCGACATCAAGGCACGGGAGGCGACCGTTGCCCAGCTGAGTGCGGAATATGAAGCGTTGCCCAAGGAGCACATTCGGGGCGAATACACGAAGCGCATTTTTGAAATTGTGCAAGAGGTGCGCAAGCAGCAAATAGGCATTTCCACAGTGCTTAGCGACATTCGCAACCTGCAGCGGGCGGTGAACGCTTCAGAGGAGAAGCTGGGGCGAACAACCCAGAGCACCGAAGCACTGCTCTTCGAAGCTGCAAATTCAAAGGGCAAGCAACAACCCACGCACCTGCAGGCATACAGCAACATGGCTGCGCTGCAGGAGCTGTGGCATGAGACCCGCCGCGTCTCGCAAGCTGCAGCGGATGCAGACAACGAGCAGCGTGCGGTGCAAACCCGCATTGACGATTTGAAACGGCACGTTGACCCTGCCCGCACCGCACAAGTCAAGAGCGACTTGGCTGCGGTGAAGGCAGAAAATAAAGCGCTGCAGGCACAGGTTGCAGCAGCTGGCTTGTGAGTGTCACGTCAGGAATGAATTCATGGTGATGAGCAGATGCATGTGTGTCCTCTCCTGCGCCAGATGCCTCACGGCGATCCAAAGCCGAAACACACTCCGGGGTGGAGTAGCTGTGGTGCGCAGCCTTCACCGTGCCTTCAGCAAGCCCTTGAGCACCCCCATGCCCAGCAGCTCCGACTGCAGAACCGTGGCAAGGGGGGTGCACCCCAGGGCCTGCGTGACCTCCTCCTCCCCAATATTCACCCGCAGCTGCACGCCCACCCCCAATCCCAGGCCCCACTCGGCAGAGGAGCCCCCCGCAGCACTCCCCCGACCAGGGCCCTTTGTCACCACAGCCAGCATGCCGCTCTCAACGGCACGCGACACCAGATCCCCAAAGTCAGCAGCCGCCACTGCATGCACATCCAGCAGCTTCTTGCGAGCCACACGGTTGAATGCAGTGGAGAGTTCTCCAACTGACACTGTGGCGCCAGCCACACGCACAGTGGAAGCGGCTGCAGCTGCACTCCCGGTGGGCGTCAGTTTTAAATCCCACCCCTTGTTGGCCCACAGGTCCACGTTGGTGGGCGCACTCGGAGTGCTTGCCCTAGCACGAGCTCGCGCGCAGCCCACAGCTAGCGCAACCACCACTTGGCAGTTTGTGGGCAGCGCCTTCAAAGCCGGAACATACGGCGAGGTGAGAACAGCCTTTACCGCATCCAGGGCGTCCTTCATGGAAACCAGGGGCCCCTTGGCCAACAGCTCGCCCACTGCAGGAGGGTCCACTGTGACCCCTTGCGCATTCCCATCCGCACGGCAGCGCTTCGTACCTCGGCTCCGGTGGGGGGAGTCACCCCCCCCCCCTGCCCTCCCTGCCCCCGCGTGCACGCTGTCGCAGGAGCCTTGGCTGAGGGGGGACGGATCCGCCACACCTGCCTCACTGCAGCTGCTGTTGCTGCTGCTGCTGCTACTGGAAGCTTGGGATGGCCCGCAGTCGGCGCCATCATCAAATACCGCAAGAGCTGCCGCATCTGCAGCGCCCAGTCGTTTGGCGGCGGCCCCCGCTGCCGCCCGGACCAGCTGAAGCATCAGCCGCATGTCGCCAGAGCGAGCAGCGACCTTCTTGCTCAACAGGCCTAGGGCAGGGGGGGCTAAGATTCGCTGCTGTGGAACACTGGGGGGGGGGAAGCCCGTGCCACCAAGGGCTGCTCGCTTGGCTTGGCTTGACGTCGCGTCGCCTCCTAGCAGCGCAATTTCCGCATCTGCTAGACGGGCTGTGATGATGCGTTGAACCTGTACTTGTGAATAGGGTGCAAATAAGACCTTCTCGTGTTGAATGCCCATGGATGCTAGACGCGGCAGCGCCTGGGAGATCATGTTGATTGCGTTGGCCATGCCGACGAACACGAGGCGCGATTTGTCGGAACATGCAATGTCAAACAGGGAGTACAGTGCATCAACGCCACTGGCCACACCACGGCACGTGTTGACACCTGCAGCATGCTTCAGGGCAGAGCGCTTGCTGGCTGCTTTTGAAGCGGGAGTTGTGCGACCGCTTTGGTCGCTGCGACCCGACCTCGAAGAGCCCGAGGACGTCTGGGAGGATGAAGTAGACATGGAGGTTGGAGTTGAAATCTTGGCACTGTCTGCGTTCGGTGAATTTGACACGGGCGCAGTTGGGGCCTGGGATTGTGTCGACAAAGGTCGAGCTGAAGCCTGCTTCGATTCAGTTTTGGCAAGCGTGCCCCGAGGCAAAAACGCATCCATCTCGTCTAAAATCAGGACACACATTGGTGTTGTGCCACTTGGTGCCCGCGAGAGGCTGCGCTGGACAGCAGCACGCAGCGCCTTTCCTGCCGGAGGCTTGCGCGCGGAATTTGAATTGCAAAATGATGAGTGCAGTGCAGTCCACAACGCATCTGTTGAGCCACCAAGTGACATTCCGTTCAAAGAAACCAGATTTGGCATTGAACATTTCTGCGGAGGGGGCGCAGTGAGGGCGTGTGTCACAATCTTCATGGTGAATTCAATGCAAATCGGTGCAGAAATGTTTCAAACTCTGGGCCCGCCATGGGATTGACGCGGCTCGAACTTACCCACTCAGCACACAGCACAGCTAGGCTCCGGCTCAGGCTAGTCTGTAAGTGAACAAACACTGGTGTATGAAGGTCCTGTTGGGCGAAACCCGCGGTGCTCACCACGCTGGCAGTTTTTCCAGTGCCTGGGGAGCCGGCGACGTAGACGGCGCCTCCTGCTTGGCGCTGCAGCATCCCCCCAATGTGGCGCTTGAGCTGAAGGTGTTCACGCATTCGGCATGGCATGTTCTCTGGCACCTGCCCACTGTGCAGATGGCGCACAGCAGACTGCAGCACAGCGCTGGCGACTTGTGCCGAGGTTTTACTCATGTTGAGCGAGCACCTGAATGCAGAAGCCCGCTGCTATATCAAGGCGCTGATAATGGCACAAGGTATCTCAGAGTGGTGCAAATTTTAAGGAAAATGTGCTGATTGTATGGGTGTCATGGTCTCTAAGCAGGCCAGCACTTGACACACCGCTGGTAGAAATCGGTGGGGGGTTACAGTACTGCCCAGCGCAAACTTGTCTTACTTGGACAGGCGTCAGTCGTTATTCAATGCACACCTTCTTAAAGTTGATCAGTTGACTAGTTGGTGATATCCTCTTGTGCTGCTCAGACTGGGTCTGCCAGACTGTCCATAAAACCTGCCGCTCAGAAGGCAGATTTCATTCAAATTCCGCAGCAGGCCGTCGACAGCTGCTTGCTGTGCTCAAGTGCTTGATAAAATGAGTTGCAACCCATGGCCAATGGCGTTGAATAAATTGGCACCGGCGGGGTTAGACGCTACTCTTTTCCTGGCAAACAGCACTCTGCAGTTCGGGAACTCGACTGCAGTAATTTCCAACAACATTCACGGAAGACTGGTCGGTGATGTTGACTCTGCTGCTGGACTAGCCTTCATTCCAGACAATGGAGATGAATCCAATGACCATATTGGTGCTGCATTGAGCTCTGCTGTTGGAATTCTGTTTGGTATGCTGGTCTTTGTCATGCAGCCTGGATTTGCTTTGCTAGAGAGCGGCTCCGCACGAGCGCAGAGTGTCTTGATCGTTGCTGCCAAGAACACGTTTGATGCATGCATTGTGGCTGTTGTGTGGTTTTTCGTGGGGTATGGCCTTGCTTTCGGTGACACTGATGTCGGTGGTTTGCTTGGAACTGACCAATTCGCACTCACCAACATCAAAGCGGATGCTTCTCTTGAGCGTCCGGGCGTCTTCCACAGACTGAACTTTTTCATTCAGTTTCAATTTGCTGCCAATGCTGTCACTGTCATTAGCGGTACGTCATATGCTTAGAGGCGGCCTCTGACAAGCTTTCCGAGGCTCGTGTCAAGTTATACGAATCACGTCACACCCAGCAGGCAGCGAAGCACGTATTTTGCACGAAGCAGATGTTGTGCCTGCCCACGGCATGACAGTTTCATCCCAACTCTTTTACAGGTAGTATAGCTGGAAGAACAAAACTAGTGGCATATATGGTGACCAGTGCAATCGTCGTTCTCGCCATCTACAGTCCACTGGCTCATGCTGTAAGCTGCTTCGGCCATGTCGCATGAGCGACCAACGAACCCACGCTCTTGGCCGCACTTTTCGCAGGTTTGGAGTGAGCAGGGTTTTATGAAGACTTCGGGGCAGTATGGTGCGCTTGACTTCAGTGGCAGCGGCCTTGTTCATCAGCTTGGAGGCATCGTCGGGCTGATCGGCTCAATCGTGGCTGGTCCCAGAATCGGGCGCTTCGAATGGAGATGGCCCCAAAAGTTGACTGCACAGCCAGCAGCATTGAAGGGAACACTAGTTGAACAAGCGGTTTGTTGCACATGTGACACCATTGCCGCTCGCTGTCGCAAAGTCGAACAAACAAGGCATGCGCTGGTGTCGTCGGCAGCTTCGTCAGCCGGCGACACCGGAGTAGCCGCACGATCGTCAGCAGTTCCGCCGGCAGAGCTTGACAGCAGCATGCCACAAAGCACCACGATTGTTCAAATGCCTGGCATGGGTGCTGATGCGTCAGGTTCGCCTGGAGCAGGGCCTGCTGTCAGGCCCTCAACCACAGTGGCATCAGCTGGTGCAGCTCAACACGCCAACGCTGCGGCGCCTCAAGTACCAGGTGGTGCGATGCAAGGTATGGCGACGACAAAGTTTGACTCTGGTGACGCGTGTAACCCCGCGCACTGGGACTGCGCCGGCTGCTGGTGTCGCTGCATTGGGCTGGGCCGAAAAGACCGCTGGGAGGCACACAGCGGGCATCGAGCATGGTCTGCGAGCGATCGCTTTGATGCATGTTTACGCTGTGGTGGTCCAGAGATTCGCAGCAAGCGGATTGACCCTCATTCTGGCCACGTCGTGCTCATTGGCGCAATGTGGCTGTGGTTTGGCTGGTTTGCCTTCAACGCCGCTGGTGTCTTCACAATGCGCTCAGGGGCGGAGTCTCAAACCTACATCATCATCACAGCAGTGACAAACACACTCTTGTCATCAGCTGCTGGCGTTGTCACCCAGCTGCTGCACCAGCGGTTCCTGAGGCCCATGATCATTTGTGGTGGCCGCAATTCTGCTTCTTCGCCTCCTCACGACGCATACGCCATGTCTAACGGACTTCTGGCTGCCCTTGTTGCAATCACGGCACCCTGTGCATTTGTCCTTCCCTGGCATGCAATTGTCATTGGCGTTGTGTCCTTTTACGTGTATCTGCTGGCCTCTCACTGGCTGAAAGTCACTGGTGTGGATGACCCACTCGAGGCCTTCCCAGTGCATGGTGCGTCTGGCATTTGGGGCGTTCTGTCCGTAGGGCTTTTTGCACAGCCCTTGAATATTGGCATGGTTGTAGGCTATGGCTCAAGACCAGCCTGTGAAGCTGATATCACGCAGCATGGCCTATTCTACGGAGGAGGGCCTGAGCTTCTCGGCAAGCAAGTAGAGCTTGTGTTACTCATTCTCGCATGGAGTGCTGCCGTGGCCAGTGTCATGTTTGTACTCATGGCACGCCTTGGCACATTGCGCGTGTCGCCGGCTGATGAAGTGCGCGGAATAGATGTCCTGAAGTATGGCGTGTCGAATTTCCCCCAATTCCAATTACGCCGCACCGGGGTGCAGGGTGAGAGCAATGTGCGTCCACAACCAGTATTGACAACTGTGTACCCATCAAGTGGGCACAGCAGGTCTCGAGGAGCGCGTAGACACCGCCATCGCACCTTCAGCAACAGCAGCAGCAGCCCCTCTGATGGCACGATGACCGACGGCATTTATGGGGTCGAGGGGGGGAGTGGAGTGGCTGAATGGAGCGCAGCTTTCAGCTTGCAGCGCAGCCATGAAAAGTGGCCACGCGATAGGCGTGCTAGCAAGAGCTCAAGACGCCGTCGCGAAACTGGCCGTGTATTTTCTGACGTCAGCTTGGCTTCCAGGTCGGGAGACACAGCCTACGTTGAGGGGGCTGGCAGGGCAGTCTGGAGTGACTCAAGAGGCAACGTGCCTCAGTATATAGAAACTGACCCTGCTTTTCACATGCCCAGGGGTGCGGTAGGCAGGGGCAGCGGCCGGTTTGGCGTGGTGAGCGCTGCGCAGGACGGTGCAGGGTATGCCGCACAGCAGAGAATGACTCCAGCGGTGAGATCAGATCCGAGGGCCGCGCACTGGGCAGCACCACATTCACATGACTCAAGGGGGCAGCCAGTGTATTCTCCGCAGCAGCTGCCCTATGCCTCGTCAGCTCGCGGGGGCGACTACCCCATCCAGACGCATATGATGCAGCACAGCACGACACCAGGGCTGGAGCGGGCCGATTCTGGACGGAACATGGGTGCAGACATGGGCATGCCAGGCTGGGCGTCCACGTGGAACGGGTCACAGGCGGCGGAGCACCCCTTCGCTAGTGGAGGCCTGCAGCGCACCCCCCAGGGAAGCGTGGTACATTTCCCGGAGAGCGGCATTTGGCTGGCTCCAGCCCAGACCGGGGCCGTTCATCCCATCACCCAGTATCGCACAGCAGCGCAGCCTGGAATGCAGCGCATGGCTTCAAGTGGAACTGGCATTACAGTGCCAGCCAACGAGTCCCCCGTGCCCCATCGAGGCCAGCAGGCGGCCACCACTGTAGGACTTGTGGCAGATGTGGCGCCTGCACAGCCACACATTGCCCCAGTGCCACGACACTTGAGTCCACCCAGTGGGAGCCGCGGGCTCGTGCAGCATAACGGGCAGGCTGCTCTGCGCCTGGAGCCCGGGCGCTCAAGGACACAACATCAGGGGGGTGGCGACTCGCGGCGCAGCAATGCAGGCAGAGCGACCTTTAACGGGGCTGCATCTGGCCCAGATCACACTAGCTTGGATGACATCCGCCGTGTCAGCAGTGCCCCAGGCGGACACCTGGCCTGGGGCATTGCAGCTGCCCGTTCCCGCAGCCCTACCCAGCTGCAGCGGGCCACCAGCCCCTCAGCGCGGTACTTGACAGAAAGCATGGGAGGCATGTCACACGTGGACAGTGATACCCAGGAGGGCAGCGGCGGTAGTGGTGGCAGTGGTGGCAGTGGTGGCAGCGGCTTTGGCCAACCCGAAGGGAACTTCGCCCCCCCCCCAAACACCCATAGCTTCGCCTTGAGTACACAGGGACGCACTGACACGGGACCAGCACTGGTAGCTGCTCCAACCACGATCGCTTTATCCCCTGTGCAGCGTGCTGGGCGTGGCGTGTCGACAATGAGCTCCCTGCATGATGCTCTGACACCCGCTCCCCAGGGGCCCCTCTCACCCACTCATACATTTGAGACTCAGCCTGGCTCCCAGCTGCTCTATGCTGCGTCTAGCCGGCCACACATGCAAGCAGTGCGTGCCCGCCCGGGGCGCTTTGCGCAGCCTGCCATGGTGGGCCAGCCCTCCTGGGTGGGGTCGCAGGGGGGGGCGCATGTTGCAGCAGCAGGCCAGGGGGGGGCTGGCCGAGGCCTGCGCATGGCAACGGTTGCTGCCGATCCACGGGGCAGGGTGGGCAGCTCTGAGCACCAGTTTACCACGTCGTTCCCAATGGACCCCCCCCCCGAAGGCACACGTGCACCGGCCTACACTTTCTACACTCCACAGCCATCAGCGCATCGACAGGTACAAGGAGTCGATTCCCGCTTGTCATCAGGCCCGAGGGGCCCCCCTGTAAGCGCCGGAATGGGGGGCACCAGCATGTCTGCTGGCGAGCATTACAGCTCTTGGCGGCACTTGGTGGACATCCAGCCTGGAGCTGTGGAGCATACATCTCACGAGATGCTTCGGCCTGCACAAGCAATCGTGAGCGACGATTTCAGCGGGCCATATCGCCCCGTGCGAACAGACTCCAGGATGTTCCTGGGCGGATCGTCGGCGCAGGTGCTGGCGTCTGTTCCACTTGGTGTTCACAGCATCAACCCGCCCATGGCACAGGCACATGCTGTGCGTCAAGACGTCCGCATTCATGCCGTCCCACCCCAGGCCCCGATTGCGTCAGGGCCCGCTGCCCAGACCAACTCCGGCACGCAGCCTAGTACACAAAGTGGGATCGTCGGCACCGTTTCCTCCGACACTGTCGTGTCTCCTGCAGCCCAAGTCCCCAACAGCGGGGGAGCAAACGCACTCGTGCCCGCTGCCGCTGCCGCTGCTGGGGGCACCTCCATCAGCACAATGGATCAAGCTGCGATAGCAGCTGCCATTATACACGACACCGACACACAAGAGGTGCCAGAACATGATGAGCACCGGAACAGCTCCAGCAGTGTGTTCGGGGCGATACACACTGGGTCTCCTGTTGCCCAGCATGGCACGCGCGACCCGTCCGTGTCAGACGTTCAACTCGGAACAGTAGGGCAAAGCAGCATGCCACACGGAATCGATGAAGCGCAAATCCTGCGGGAGGTACTGGACTCCTCGGCGGTGCCGGGCGCAGTCGGCAGCGGCGCCACCCTGGTCACACTGCAGCCGCTGAGCCTGTATGCCTCCACCGGCGCCGCTAACGCCCTGGAAGACATTGCTATAGCTTCGAACTCGTCCAGTGCGTTCGTTGTTCCGCCGGCCACAGGCAGTGTCGGAACGACCGCCGGCTCAGCTGAGGAGGGGCAGGGGGTGGCAGGTACAGGGATTGTAATGGGAAGCGGCTGCTCGAACTTGCTGTCAGCCCACAGCGGGGTGGCGCTGCCGCCCCGCCTCAGCCACCAGATAAGCAGCACTAGCTTGCAGCAGCAGCAACAGCAGTGAAAGTGAAATCAATGCATTGAATGTGTGCCCAAGTGGGCAGCGCAGAGCACCCCGGACACCCCCCCCACCCCGCCTGTGCAAGCTCATGTCCGCGGTGGTGGCGAAGCGCTGTCATATACTGCACCGCCTCCGGAAGGCTTCCACCTGAGCTACCTGCAGCCCTGTTTGGCAAGCATGCAGCCGCAGCGCCAAGGGCCAAGTCTGACGCCGCAGCACCAGCGACACCTTCGTCATCGAGACCTGCTCGCACAGCCTCATGCATGTTGTTTGAGAAACTTACACATGCTCACGTCAATATGTTCAGTTCTGGCCCGCCAAACCTCTCCATATGAGCCTCGGGGTTGTTGAGGTTGAGGTGTGCTGCATAGGTGTTGAGTGAGGAAGACGATGCAAGAACGCATCTAACGCCTGCCAGGTGCCCGCAGGTGGCTGGCTGCTTGTAACCGTAGTGTCAAGGGCGGCTGAAACAGCCGTGATGTATGCAGCACTTTGGGCAGCTTGGGCTGTCCAAGTAGCCTGTCATATTGCTTTGTGTTGCGCTTGCTCTGTACTTCTCTGCCGCTTTAGCTTTTGATGAACAAGCAGCGATACCGAACACCTGGCAGCCTGCTAGAAGCATGTTCAGCGCGCCCCCTTCGTAGCTGCGCTCATTGGGTTGGTGCACCATACTTGGCAAACACAACTTCGCGCATATCGCGCCATCCCTGCAGCTCTGGAACTGTTGCCGCTTGCGCGCTGAGTGCATCAAAGTGCTGCATGCGCCATTGGACGCGGATCGGTGAAGAGCTTGAATCCACGGCTGCAGCTTTACACCGCCCTGCAAAGACGTATGGCCTGCCCGGCAGCCGTAGGAACAGCACCACAGGTGTGTCCCCCGCCCCGCCACTGGCCGATTTGCCTGAGGCTGCAGCACCTTCGTCCCCGGCAAGGCCCGGGATGATACGCTGCAGCACAGGCGTTTGAATCGTGTGTCGGGGCTGGGCGAACCACGTGATACTGCGCCCCCCTTCACTGAACTGGTTCCCATACGCACTGCCGTCCTTGTGGTAAGCGGCAGTATTGTACAAGCCGGGAACCGGCATGCGTGCACTGGGGGCAGAACCACCCTCCTCGGGCACAGCTGGGCCTGCGGCTTGCTGCCTGGATCCAGTTGAGGAGGGTACGGGAGGGCCGGCTGCCAGTGCGGTCCTGCCACCGGTGGCAGCAGCTGGAGGGGCAGGTTTAGCAGCTGCTGCCGCCGGGGGTGCTGGACCTGGGAGTGCCTCAACATCCACATTCACGAACAGCGCAACGGCGTTCGCCCACTCCTGGATACCGCTCATTTTGTTGAACTTGACGCCCGAGCAGCGCCACACGATGGGGGGGGTGCAGCTGTCGCCTGCTGCCCCATCGGCTGCAGGGGGTGCAGCGCTGCCTGTGTCTGGATGCGCACCAAGCACATACATGGCAGCTGCTTTGGCTTTTGCCCCAGATCCAGCAATACTGAAAGGGATGTACTTTCCGAGCCATGCCACTTCGCATGCACCCACAGCTGCAGTGATAAGTTTCGAGCTGACTGGAGCAGACACCCTCGTGCCGTTCACGTCACAAGGTGCAACCGAAACAACTTTTGCACCACTGGCAAGCGAAACAGGCTCATTTTCCCCAGTAAATGCTGCAGCTTGCTTTGAAAATGAGCTTCGAGGCGCGATTTGTTCAACGGAAGCATCGCTGTCACTCGGCGCAGAAGTCTCATCTGCGCCTGTGTAGGACACGGGCGGACGGTGAGTGAGCCGTGACGATCGCCTGCCAGGCAACAAGTTTTTATTTGAAAGTTCTCTCGTTCGCTTCTTGCCTCGCTTGGAGCGGCTAGCCTTGTCCTGCTGGGCTTGTGTTGCTTTGAGCCTTGCGGCAGTTTGAGAAATTGCTTTGGACGAGCGCCCGAGCAGCTCTTTCTGCAACTCAACGGAAGCAGACACCATTGCAGACCGAATATCGGATATTGTTTTAGGCATGGTGTACGAAACAACCTATTTGGCATCCCGTGGAAGCATGCACCGTTCACAGATCCAGAGATTTGTCGCGCAGCTCAGGCAACGCTGAAAGCAGCAGCAGCGTGTGGGCCGGAACAACTATGAAGAGAATGCAGCTGCGGAACCTATGAAATTCAAACTGTTATTTCAGCTCGTTGGATGATTGAGTCCAGCAGTCAGGCTCTGCCCCTCTCCCGCGCAGGGCTGTCGCTTCGCTCAGTTCCACCCCCCTGCACCCACACAAGGCATATTCAGGTCTACCCTTTAGGCTTTCCAGTGTAGGCTACTTATCATGAGCTGCTTCAAGTGCGCTTGCGCTGCCGTGTGTCTTAGTGGTGCGCTGACCCCATCCTGAACTCCACTTGACGCCCCCCTCTCCCCCCCACTCGGGGCAAGCGCTGTTTGGGCAGCTGAGCTTGCATGAATTCATCACTATTCTCTGCTCAAAGAAAGCGGGTCGAAATCCCTACGTATACACAACATGATCACCAGAAAAATACACCGCGCGCAAGTTGATCAAGTGTGCAACACCCATAGGCAATTTGGCCCAGGCCATGTGTGCCTTTCAGCACTCTTTGCCTTCAATGTGGGACAGCCCTCCAGGCTGCCTTGGCAGCACCAAGCACAGAGGCAGGGATCCGGAGGATCTGCAACCAAGATGTCGTGTACAGTCTTCCATCAAGCGTTTTTCACGCTGCTGGTGCTGCTTGTGGAGAACAAGAATGTCGGGTCCCGCTGCCATTTGGACTCAAAGCGCTTGAACCACTGATCGAGCACTCCAGTTGGCACAATGATGCCTTCCCCCCCCGGCAGCTGCTTGGCAAATGACTCCATAAAGCGGAATAGGTTCATGGCCACTAAGCGTGCAAAGCCGAGCTGGCCATTCGCTTCCACATCCAACGTAGCGGCCAAGGAGGCCACAGAGTCAAGTGGCAACACAGCCAGGCCCAGCACAACTTGGCCGACACTGTGAATGGGGATGCAGTTGAAGACTGGAAGGCGGGCGTGGACATTCAGGGGGCGGGGGTGCATACCTGTGGAGCTCAGGAAGTTGTGGCCACCCGGTTGAAAAAGCCCCACTTGGTTTCGAGTTGGACAAAGTGCCCATGGCCAACCAATTGTTGTAAGGCGGGTAGCTCCAAAAAACGCAAACTGTGCAGCACACGTCAGATCAGAGTACACAAATTTGCTGCAGCAGCCCCTGCCATTGAAACCCACCTCCTTGGTTGGCTGGCAGAGCCTGTGAGGGGTGCAAAAATAACGAAATTTGGCTCACTGATGATGGTGTTGAAACCGTCGTGATAAAGCGCTGCTGAGTTGTCATTCTGAGAGAAGAATTCCAAGTGAAGTTCTATGACGGCTTCGCTCCAGCAAACTACGCACCGAAAATCGAGTAGCACTGGCCGACCAGGCACAACCAGTCCGAATATATTGTTATAATTGGGACAAGTATCTAGATTAATTCCACTCGGGAAAAAATCTGGCCCCAAATTTCCAGATTTGGCAAGAGTTGCTTTGTACTCAGAGCTTCCATTCGACGCTGCTGCTGATGCTGGATGAAGGGTTGTCGTTGGTGTACCACCGACAATAGGGGATGAATCCTCGTCTATTTGTATTGCCGCCATATTCAGAAAACACTTGCAGTTTGTTGCGGCTCCTGGCAGTCAGGTTTGTTGCGCCGAGACAAACAAAACACACCAAGCAATTTCTTGGTTCGCTTACAGTGCTTGCGGGCGGGCTGTCGAATGTAACTGAATTATCAAGCTGTACAACTGTACTGCAAATTATGTTTAGGTCCACTTCTTTGTAATTGGGGCGCTCCTTGTCGCGCTGTCGCTGCAGTGATGTGTGGCGTCGGTCTGAAGGGGTCAGGAGGTGCAGGGGTCTTGAAAACTGTACCCGATGTTGTAGTACTTTGTCTGCAGGAGGCCAACAACTATAGCTCAAACTCGGTGAGCTCAAGATGGTGCCTGGTTCAATTCCCCACAACCTGGTGCAGCTCGACAGTGTCCCTTGCTCTCTGTGCTAGTTGCGGAGTTTCTGCGCGACATCATTGGGTGCAGAAACCGCCCTTTTTGTTTTAACAGCTTTCTGTGTCTAATCACTACCATCCAGTGTATTGACGCATATCAATCTATTGAGTGCGTCTTCATTGGGTGCCGATTCATTCTTGAAAGCAGAGCTGCGACAGGATTCGGCGTGCGGTTTCGCCGGCGTTTCAATTTAGCTCGCTATGGACGCAACGAAGCGACTGTACAATGTGTCCAAGGCACATACAGGTAACTTATACGATGGCAATATATCCGAATCGGTTCTTACCCATTCTTCATCACAGTTGATGTTTTTTCTGATGGAACGCCCGTAAGGGCCACTGAAGGAATTGAAAAGCACTCAGCTTCAGCATGGGTGAACCTCATGCTGCAATCAGGCACGCGGCGTGCAATTGCAGCGAACCCGAGTGCTGGTAGTATACACGCCCGTGAGGCAGCAGCTCCGTGGCGGCAGGCGGGCGAGGCGGTAGTTGCAGCTGACATCTCGTCAGCCAAGCCGGCCTTGACCGCCAAGCACTACTCAGGCCTGGCTCAACAGACCGCAGCCGGGATTTTGCGACAACATGGCGTCATGATCGACGCCAGTGCCTTGGCGGTGGATTTGCAGGGTGCAGCCAAGGTGCGATCCCACATCGCGCATCTGGAGGCCAAGTTCACAGCTGCGAAGGAGGCAGCACTGGCTGCTGCCAGAGAAGAAGCGGCCATTGCAAGGGAACAGGCAGCGTTGCAGGCAGGTGCGGCAGAGTTGCTGCGTTTGCGCACCATACAGGCTGAAGAGGAGGCTGCTGCTGCCGCTGGGGGGCGCAAGGGGGGCAAGGGGGCTTCAAAGGCAGGCTCCGCTGCCTCCAGAAAGTCCGCTGCCCAGGGCCCAGGCGGGGAGGAACGAACCCGCATTGCGGCAATGGACGAGGGCGAGATGCAAGTCGCTGCCGACACTGTGGGTAGCGTTGCCGGGGAGGCTGCTGCTGCTGCAGTGCTAGATCGGGCGCCAGTGCCCGCCCGCCCCCACCATGCTGCCCCCGCGCTCAAGGCCGTGGAGCTGCTGGAGGCAGTCTCTAGGCACGATTTGCTGGCAGTTCTCTGCTGCATGGGCCTGCGCACCAAGCGCCGGGAGGACAGGACCATGACACACCTGAGTGCAGCATCAAAGGCCCTGCCCGGCAGGTGACACGTAGGGGGGCGGCTTGTCACTTAGGTTAGTTCTCAACCAAGCTGTGGCGACAATTCTGGCAATCATTCATTGTGTTTTGCGCTGTTGGCCAATGTTTAATTCGCATAATTCTCGACGCGCGTGTGCCCAAGCATCTTAATCGCGGAATTTGAGCGTGCGAAATGTCTTTTGTCTCAGCTGTATCTTTTACTGTGCGCAACTTTGCGCAAGCACAGAGATGGTATCCAGCTTTAGTAAATGCACAACTTGTACAAAATAGCGGCTTCTTGGTGGCAGGTCGAGCTCCAGCAACACTTGCACGGGTTGTCGTGCAAACTGAGGGGAACTCTGACAACCCTACACAAAGCGAGTTGGGGGACAATGCAAGCCGCACACCTGTGGGCATATCATTTCCATATCTTGGAATTGCATCATCTAATATGACGAAATCTCGTCGGGACTTGGAACGATTTGGAGGCCCATTAGATGCTGGTGAGGCCACTCAGCTGTCTACGCCTGAGCATTTTGCGCGGCACCTAAATCACTCATGGATCTCCTGCAGCTGATCCCAGATTACACGAAATTGCTGCCCTATTTGACTATCCCGAGCCAGTGTTGAAGGACAAAGCAAACAAGCGACTGCTGCCGACAGCGGCGACTGTGGCAGACCCTGACAACTTGAACCACATGGCTGTTTTCCACACCTTCAACCGGAACAGTATTGCCAAGATTCTTCTTGCACACGCAAACTTAGCATCTGCTGAGTCTGTGTGGTCAGCTGTCGGCTTGTGGAATGACGAGAAGCGATACCCGTCGGATGCAGGTGAGGCCCATTCCCTGCAAGCTGCAAATTGCATGTGCAACCATTGAGCGACCAAGAACACAGAACACACTATATTCGTTGCCCAGAAATTGTCCATAAGAGTGCCAGTGCACTGCCCCCCTCCCTGCTTCCTAGCCCTGCTCATCTGCAGGAGCTCCTGAACCCCTCCCTTGTGCTGCATGTGGACGTGCCGGACCTGCAAACTTCGCTGGGCGCCCTCAAGGCGTGCACAGATGCAGATGTGCTGGATATGGAGTGGAGTGAGGCGGAGGCAAAGAGCATGGGGGTGTCGGGGGGGGCTATTGTGCTGGACCCAACGGGGTACTGCCTGCGTGTTTGCCAAGCAAGAGCGTGACAAGTAGACAAGCCCACAGCCGTACATGGTAAGGTGCTATGTGCTCTCTTCTTGTTCTTGTTGCACTGCCTGTTGCTGTAGGGGCGTTGAACGTGACCCCAAAAGCGCTGCCCAGTGCACACAAGTGAATCTGGGACTGCCCCCCTGGATTGAACGTGCCCAGGCATCACTGGATCATCAGCTGCAACCGTCCTCTTGTGTTACTGGGAAGGGTTCATTGATCGTTGATTTGTTGTGCTTCAGATGCAGCGCTCGGCAGGGGCACACAACCTTGCCCCCGGGCCAGGGGGGTGCTCTACTCGCACCACCTCAATGCATTGCAAGCCTGGATCAAGTATTCGTTGTAAATCATGAGCAATTTGATTCCAATCACATTGCAGTTTCATACGGCCGGTACTGGGGGCTATGGAGGCCTCCGCTGCTCGAGACGAGAGCTGCGCTTCGATGCAGTCGCGGCAGGTGCTCGCACGGGAAGAGCGTGAGCTGTTCAAGCAACACCCAGACCGCAAATGGCTGTACAAGCACAATGCAAGCTGGAATGTTTTCAAAGTTGACGACTTGGACAACTGGAATTGGTGGGAGTGCGCCCTATCGTGCACCGAGCCCGCTGTGGAAACGGATGTTACCGAGGAGATGCTGCTGATAATGCAGCGCTATGAAGCAGCTTTGCGGCTGAGTTCAGCCACACAACAGCTGCTCTCAAGAGTCTATCACCAAGAAGTAGTATGTGGTATGAGCTCGCACGAAAGCGTGATCGGGGCACTTCAGGCACATGTGGTGAAATCTTTTGGCGTGGTGGGCAGTGGCATTGAGGCCGGCCTTGCGCTGCTGCGCTCGGCGCAAAGCACTCTCTCCCAGGCACGCAATAGGGCAGAACTGGCTGTGGACCAGGATGAATTTGTTCCGCATTACGTGCGGTTCAATCGCCTGCGGCAACCGCAGGTGCAGGTTGGGCAGCAGCTGCTAGACTCGCCCCTGCACGATATGCAGGGCGGCAGGCTGAAATTTCTCAGCACAATGCAGGCTCTATCCACATCAGGCCCTGGGTCGCCCGAGCAGCCCTGTCCTGTGGTCGTTGTGGCTTCCAGCCTCACCTGACCCCCCGTGCGGTATCTCTGGGCAGACTTGACAAAGTTGCTCCAGAGATACCGGGCGCGTGTGTCTCTGCTTTTCGTGCACTTAGCAGAGGCCCACGCGGAGGATGAGTGGCCCATTGGGTCACCTGTGCAGGTACTGCAGCACCGGCACCTGCAGCACCGGATTGCCGCAGCCGAGCAATTCTATTCAGCGCTGGACTTGAACGATGAACTGTTGAAAATGGGAGTCAACATGCAAATGACTGTGGATACTATGGAGAACTCCTTCCACGACATGTACGGCAGCTGGCCTGCCCAGTGGTTTCTCGCCGTGCCTCAAGCCCCCCGCAGTCAGGCTGCTCCTGTGGAGGGGGGGGGGGGCATGGCTGCTCCGGTGGAGGGGGGTCCAGCTTTCACCATGACCAATGTGTCTGATTACGACAGTCCCTTGCTGACACTGGACGATTTCGCTGCACACATGTTTGAGCAGTTCGGCCAAGGCGAGGACACAGTGGGGGGGGGCAGTACCGCACTGGGCACGGTGCACGGGCTCCCCATCAGTGCCGTCACAAAGGGGGTGCAGGGGGGGCAGGATGTCGTCGCAACGGCATCTGCAGCAGGCACCATGCAATAGTTCGACGTATGTTTAGACCTTGCCTGCATTTCACTATGATAGGGGCCCCTTCAATGCTTGCACGGGGACCCCTTGATCGCGCCACGCAGAAGTGCATACAGAGATTGACATAACAAGAACCAACCAACAAATGACATTATGTATTGCCACACAAACTCACCCTACACCAGTGCACTGGTGCATGCCTCTGCAGCCTGCAGCAGGAGGCGCAGTGGCCCTGCTACCTGCCCCGCTCCCCCTGCGGCTCTTGTCTCCTGCTGCAGGACATGGCGAAGCAGCAGCAGGCTGCTCTGTGCTGATGCTGTCTGCTCACTACCATGGCTGTGGGGTGACTGCCGTGCGGCTCTCCTGATCTCAGCACTGCACGAGAGAAGCGCGTGTAAGTGCAATAGACTGCGCCCTACCACCAACGCAGGCGCCAGCGGCACGCCCCCCCCCTCCACCGAGCTTTTCACCAGTTGCAGCACAGCCGCAGTGACGATGCCCAATTGCTCCTCTTTGAACACTGTGCCCAGTGCAGCCGCTGCTAGCCTGTGACGGGAAAGTGTGGCCGCCAGCTCCAGATGGCAGTGGCTCAAATTTGAGAGATTTGACAGAAATTTTTGCTGCGCGTGAAGCAAAGTGGAAACTGAGACGCCATGCTTGGACAATACAGATGATTTTCCTGCTGCACGCAGCGCCGCACTGGGCAGCGGCGCGTCGCCCAGGCCTGTGAAAAGCAGCTTGCAGTGTGGCAGAATGCTCTTGGCGCCGGCTTGGGAGATGCTGGCTGCAGTGGCAGCGCCCACTCCCAGGGCTTGCATGAGGGGCAGTACTGCTGTGCGTGCCCGGGACCCAGGGGATGCTGCGTATGTGGAAGTTACACTGGTGATGATATGGGCCCACACACCGCTTCTAATGACAGCTGTGGCCACATGGGACGGCCCCCCCATTGCCAGCCCAAGGGCCGCCAGCGTTGCCCCAAATGCAAAGCGTGCAGCAGCAGCCACGCACGGTACCACACTGGCTGGCGAGGTGCTATCGCCTGCCTCCTGCCACCACTCCACGGCGAGTGGCGCCACTGCACCCCAATTCCCTGACTCTTGCGGCAGCGCTGGAAGGAACAAATGGGCAAGCTGCGTAGGTGTTCCAGGTAAGAACACCATGCGCTCAGCAGTAGTCAGTGCGTGATCACAGAGCTGGTGTCTCCCAGCAACAGTGTGGGAGAGGGCCCCTTCACTGGCTTTGGGCACGGATGCGTGCTTCCTCGAAGTGGCCGTTGCCACTTGCAGCAAGTCAGCAACACAAGGCAAGATGCCAGCGAGCAAGCTACAGCTGCGCCCAGCGTCAGGCCCCCCTTCAGTCTCATGTACCACCTCTCGAGCTGATGGCTGCTGCAGCAGCAGCACTGCACACGCACCCACACAGGAAACTGCAGCACAGATGTCTAGGCCGGGCCCGGCTTTGTCCACGTGGGCCAGTGATAGGATGCCTGGCAAGCACGGTACAGCTTGGGCAAGCGCCTCCACAAGCAGGTGAGTGAGCCACAGGGGGCCTTCGTCCGCGGCAGCCCCCCCCCCTTCATGGGGCAGCTGGCTGAGGGCTGCACAGCAGGGGAGGAGGGCAGCATGCAGGCAGGTGGCAGCAGCTGCAGCCATGTTCACCTGCGCAGCCTCGGCGACTTGGCGCTCGGCCTGTGTCCCTCGGGGGGCAATGGTGGCCACTGCGGCAACGGCGCTTGCTGCCTCACCGGCACACGCAACAATGGCGGCGAGGCCGGCTGCCGATAGGCGCAGCGGCGCTGCCCACCACTGCACACTGGATCCACCAGCTGGGCGAGAACTGGATGCTTCTGCCAGGCCCAGTGTCATCACGGCGCCTGCTGTGCGACCTAGAGTCAGCAGGTGGTCGCATGCGACCATAGCGGGGGAATCATGGGCAGGGCCAAACCATGTGGCCGCCAGCTGCGCAAGATGGCGTGCTTGCTGCTTGGGGGACACTTCTGCCACACAGGCGTGCAACTCTTCTTGCCAATCCGCGAGACCGGTGGGAACGGAGGCTGCCAGCAGCTGCTGCAGCAGACTATCCAGTAGGACGCCCAGGTAAGCAACGGGGATGAGACTGCCCCAGGTGGCGGGGACTACGACACGGGACGGGCACCAGCACAGCTGCTGGACAAATGCACAGACAATGTCCAGCTGGGGGGGGGTGAGGCTCCCGCTGGAGGGGGCCAATGCACCCCCAAGCCACGACACCATCCCCGCCAGTGCTTTTGCTGAGCGCACGGGGCATTCTTGCGGTTGGTGTGGCGTGTCGCGCAGGGCGCTGGTCAGCCGCCGGGCCATTTGCAGCGCAGCAGACAGCAGCCTACCATCAGCTGCAGCAGCCAAGTCCCCCCCTATTGTCAGCAAACAAGGGATGCCTGCGCCAGACAGCAGCACAAACTGCGCTTCGGCGGCAGCGGATGATCCGCTGCCGCCGCTGTACAAAGCAAGAGCCGACAGGGCATCCCAAGCCTCCGTTACCAGCGCAGCGCCCAGCAGGGCCAGGTCCATGCACCTGTCCGCCCCAGCGGCCGCCCCAGAAGCTGCAATTGTGCCCAGTGCCATGGCTTGCTGCAGCTGCGCCGCTGCACCGAGATCGACATGTGCAGCCATGTACTCAGGTCCAAACGCTGATAGTGCACGCACATGCACGAGGGCTGCAGTGCAGCGTGATGTGAGGTCGTGCACCAGCACACACTGCGCCCGGGCACTGCTGCTGCCGCCGTCGCCAAGAATGTCTTGAGCGCAGGGTAAGTCGCTCCATGCAGCACAGTGCGGCAGGATGGCTGCCACTCGTGGGAGTGTCACGCCATTGAGCCCCCCTGAACATGCTTCATCCAGAGCTTGTAGCAGCTGCGCTGCCGCCCGAGACGCAATTCCTTCCTTGGCCTCAAGTAAATCCACTGCCGCTTGGCTGTGCAGCGGTTGCACTGAGCCAAGATGCGCCAGCGATGCACCAGCAGCGCATCGCACGGCGACACACTCCTCATCCCGCAGGGTGCAGCGGAGAAGGCAGGCGAAGAGGCGGCTGGCAGCACCCTGCCAGGGCTGTTCCGAGGGTGTGTCGTCCCTGCTGCACAGGACGGCAGCAACATGGGCCAATGATTGGCCGCTAGAGTGAGCCAGTGGGCCCACCATGGCCCACGCTCCCGCCCGCAGACGCGCATCGCGATCAGTGACACACCGGGCGAGCCAGCCCATTGGGGACACTCCAGCTGACATGGCCTGCCCGTCGCACATTTTCGTCAAGAGGGCAGGTGGCACATACTGGGACGCGCTGGGCAGATAGGGCGGAACACATCCCAGCATGTTCTGCAAAGCAGCCATTGACGCCAATGCGGACGCCTTGCCCTGAAAGCTGTCCCCAGAGCGGAACTGCCTCAAAATGCCCACCAGCTGCCCAGCAAATTGCACTGTAAGTTGCAGCGGCAGCGTGGTGACTGCTGCAGCAGGCATGCTTGCCAGTAGTCCGGCTGCCGATAGCTGAAGCATTGGGGCCCTGGACTGCAAAGCCTGCAGGATGAGTGCACCAGCGAGGCCACTTGCGGTGACACCTTTCTCAAACAGCACGGTGATAGCCTGCACGCTGTGCTCACTTCGGCGGGCGCTCCCAATCAGACCCCCCATCAGCTGGACAGCGGCCGCAGCCACCCCCCCACTGGGGGCTGAGGCAGCGGCAGCAGAAGCAGCAGCAGAGGGTCCCCGGTCCCCACGCATCAACAGCCCCACCCCCCCCGCGTAGTGTGCGTCTATGCAGTACTCTGCTGCATCCCAGTACGAGGCGTCGGCTGCAGGCAGCACCCTGTGGCTGTCAGCATACGTGCTGCGGTGGGCTTCAGCCAGTGCTGTTTCCAGGGCGACACCGGCGACGCACTGGGCCACACCTGACCTGTCCTCAGCACACATGTGTGGCACCAGATTGCTCAAGAGATGCAGCGCCGATGCCAGGGCCTGTGAGTCCAGGTCACTTCGGGGGGGGGTCGACAGCATGCGCGCAACGAGGGGGGACCACCACGCCTGTGCAGCCATGAGCTGGGCTGCCTCAGGCCAGCATGCAGCAGTGCATTGCGCAATAGAGGCTGCCCTCATGAAGGCTGCATGGCTACGACTGCATGCCATGCCCTGCTGCAAGACTGTAACTGCTGCGGCAGGGCATGGCAGGCCAGCAGGTGTGCTGACCTGCATTGAGTCAAGCAGGTCAAGAAGTTCCGCTGCCTGTGCAATGCACTGTTCGCCCACGGAGTGGCACAGTGCTGGTCGAGGCGGCGATGAGCCAGGACATGAAAGCGCATGCAACTGCTGGCGGAGCGTTTCGAGTCCCCCTTCACAGGCCTCGGCAGGGGCTACGAACGGTAACAACAACACACAAGCGGCTGCAGCACTCACTGCAATGTGAGTACTCAAAATTCCCACACCAGCAGCGAATACGGCACTGGGCGGAAGCGGTATGGATGCTGTGGGGACGCCCATCATGTAGGAAAAGCAGCGTGTGGCAGCTTCCAGCAAGAAGAGCCCTTGTGCCCAGCAGCTGCACAGCTGCATGTGCAGTGCCCCTGAGAGCTGCCCCCCCTCAGCAGACAGCGCCTCCCAGCCAACTTTGGCGGAGCATTGAGCAAGTGCTGTCAAAGCTGCCTGTGCGTGGGCTGGGGGGGGTGTCTGCACAGCGGAGTGGGAGGCCAGGAGCACCCCCGTCAGGACTATACATGCCTCATACAGCTGCGACGCAGTTCTGCACAGCTCTGGAACACTGCCAGTGGACCAAGCCACCACCTCCCCCAGCCGTCGTTGCGCCACCGCGAGGAGCTGGTCTGAGTCAGCCAGCGCGCCGGTAGTAGCTGGCGCAGCCATACGGCCTTGGTGTGCAGACATCTGTCCGTTTACACTGTGCAGAACCCTATCGATCACAGCACCGCGAGCAGCAGCTGCATCCCCCCCCAAGTTGCACCCCCCTACACTGACAACGACACCTGCCACGGGGCCTACATTTGAGGCGGCAACACCCCCCAGTGCAGCTGCGCGCACAGCCTGCAGGGCGCTGCCGTGGCCCAGCCCCCTGTTCAGCCCAGGCACGGCACTGAGCAGCCCCTCTGCATTCCGGATGACAAATTCCCTCAAGGCGCCAGCGGCAGCATCGCGAACAGGCGCGTGCACTGAGAACACCTCTGCAGTTAGAATGGATAGGTAGTGGTCTGCAGAAGCAGATTCCAATGCACTATGTAAGTGTGCATCCACGGATGAAGCAGCATCTGCATGGGCCCCCCCCCTTTTTATCTGGGCAAGGGGCCCCCTCATTGATGGCAGCCAGAGCAGTAACGGGCTGTGTGCACACGATGCATCACTACCACAGCCCTGCTCGCCCAGCATCCACTCCGGCAGGCCGCTTTTCAAGTCTGGCGGAAGCGCTGCCGCTGCCTCCAGGAGCAACCCGATGCAGCGCACAGCCAAGGCTCGGGTCTGGGGACTGGCAGCACAGGCGGCAGCGTGGGCAATTGCAGCCAGCAGAGCTGAAGAGCCCACAGCG
>Ga0307982_1000750_pt1 | contig 25851 bp, 20 predicted proteins | sample OrgLakmetagen989_FD_201847 | JGI IMG/M metagenome (GOLD analysis project Ga0307982, IMG submission 201847) | Saline water microbial communities from Organic Lake, Antarctica - #989 | ecosystem: Environmental > Aquatic > Non-marine Saline and Alkaline > Saline | place: Antarctica: Organic Lake...
TATGATGGCATCATATTTTTGATGGAGCTGGCGCAACGCTTGTGTTGTTAAATTGAGCTCTTCCACATCTACAGGAATAGGTTGCATACCCGCATGAAGGATGCTTAAAAAAGTGGCGATATACGTATGGGCAGGGACTGCAATTTTTGCCATTTCAGGAAGGTTTCCTAGAGCGACTTCAGCTTTTAAGATAATTGTGAGCGCGTCCAGTCCATTTGCAGTACCTATACAGTGACTTGCTCCACAATAAGAAGCAAAAGCGCTTTCAAACCTACTCACCCATTCTCCACCTATCAGCTTTCCTGTAGCTTGGATTTCTTTAAACGTCTTTAGATCTTGTTGCGCAAACCTGTTGTTATAAGGTTGTAGATCTAAATATGGAATATAAGTTGATATCATTTCCTTCATGGACTAAGTAACGAAGATAGCATAACAAAAGTGCTTTAACTAAAGGCTTCTACGATGTCTTTTAAATTACCGATCAAAGCGAGGCTGGTCATCACCAAAAAGAAGAAATTAACTCCTATTCCAACATGTTTTTTCCAGTGGTAGCTCTCTCTAATACTCAAAACACTAAAGAAGACTCCTAAAAGAACCGTTACAAAAAATAAGGTAATTAAGTAACCGGTTATATCGTTGATTGTATGGGCTGCTGTCCTTGTGGTCTGGCCTAAAATCGTAAAAACAATGAGCAATACCACTGAAAAAACGGCAAAATGAAATGATCTCTTTGTATTCTTCATTTGTTAAAAATCTGTTGCAAATTTATTGCTTTTTTAAAATATAAAGGTAACACTACTTAACATTGCTTAACTAGACATTAGGACCTTGAACTAGGTAATTACTTTAAATTTGTACCTTCATAAGATTGGAAGTAAAGGTTTAGATTATTGAATTAGCCTTTTTTAATTATAAGCATCCGAAAATATTATGAAAAAGAAAAATAAGTTAAGTTTGGTTGAATGACCACCATATAATAAGTGTTTGATAGCAACTTATTGTACGGTGGTTTTTTCTTTAACCTATTGATCACCATTCTATCTCCCATCGTTCCCACTCTTCTTGCTGACAGCCCAACTGTTTTTTAAAACGCTGCAGCCCTTTATTTACAGATCCGTCTTTTTCATTCACTGGCCCATAATCCATTAAGCGGAATCCTTTTCCTTTAAATTCTTTCATAGCCTCCATATAAATATAAGCTACAGCATCTGTCTTCAATCCTTCGGGAGAGCTGGCAGCATACTGAGACTTTACTATGTTTCCCTTTATAAAAAAAGTGACTCCAGCAAGTAATTCATCCTCTCGATACACATGGTGTTGAATGATGTTATCTGGAAACCTGGAAGCGAGTAATTCTATTTCTGCTATACTGTGCACTGGCTTTGAATGGTGACGTTCTGCCAATTGTGGTATTAAAACTTCTTCCCAGAAACCCCTAAAATCATTTCCGCTTTCCATTCTCAATCCCTCAAATTTACCATTGCGGTAACCTATAGACTTTTTAGGTGACACTTGTATTTTTTGATCTAATGGTACCGAATGATTGTGCAACTTTCGATTAATAGTAAAACCCTTCTGTTCTAAAACAGCTGTTATTTCTTTATTGATAGAGTTATAGGATACTGGTGGTAGTTGTAACTCTGCTTTCCTGCCTACAGACATGGATGGCGATAAAACGAGACCTTTCAGATACTCCAACAATGCATCAACAATGCTTTCTATACTTTTTACTGCTGCAACCTTGATTATCAAACCAGCATAACTCAAACCCCGATGACTGTAAAAAACACCTTCTTTTACGTGAGCAGGAACACAGCAAATCAATTGACCATCTAGGTACATCATTAAACTGTGATCTTCAAAGCGCTCCTGGTGATAGTCCATAAAATCACGTTCCAGAAGGAAGGTACCGTTAACAGAGTGCTTGACAAAGGCGTTCCATTGTATGGTGTTTTTTGGAAGATATTTTTTAACCTGTATACTCAACAAAAATTATTAAGACGCTAAGATAAGTAGAAAGAGGGTTTTTAAACTTGAACCTGAACCTGAACTTGAAATCGAATGTGAATGTGAATTTGAATTCGAATTTGAATTTGAATTTGAAAATCAAAACTTTTGTTTCCCCACCTTTCAGGGTTGGGAAACACAAACAAACTGCGCAACCTTCAGGCTTGGTGAACAGAGATCAAAGCCAGAACTTTTTCCCCTGCCCTAAAGGGTGAGGTTTCTAATTTTTTACTCCACAAAATCTTATGATTCGCACTCCATATTAATACTACTGTCGTTTCCGCACCTTTCAGGGTTGGGGAACACAAACAAACTGCGCAACCTTCAGGCTTGGTGCACTGAGATCAAAGCCAGAATCTTTTCCCCCTGCCCTAAAGGGTGAGGTTTCTAATTTTTTACTCCACAAAATCTTATGATTCATACTCCATATTAATACTACTGTCGTTTCCCCACCTTTCAGGGTTGGGGAACACAAACAAACTGCGCAACCTTCAGGCTTGGTGAACAGAGATCAAAGCCAGAACCTTTTCCCCTGCCCTAAAGGGTGAGGTTTCTAATTTTTTACTCCACAAAATCTTATGATTCATACTCCATATTAATACTACTGTCGTTTCCCCACCTTTCAGGGTTGGGGAACACAAACAAACTGCGCAACCTTCAGGCTTGGTGAACAGAGATCAAAGCCAGAATCTTTTCCCCCTGCCCTAAAGGGTGAGGTTTCTAATTTTTTACTCCACAAAATCTTATGATTCATACTCCACATCAGAATAACCGTAGTTATCGCACCCTTTAGAGATGAGGGACGGCAACAGAAACAAAATAGACCCTTTAGGGTTGGGGGAGGGAAACAAACTCCGAAAGCTTTTAAACAAAAAAGACTGCCTCTTCAGGCAGTCTTTTCTATAGTATAATTCTTAATTAGAAATTACGAAAGTTGTTTTCCACTGCGTTTACGTTGACCTTCATCAAGAATAATCTTACGCAATCTTAAGTAATTAGGAGTTACCTCTACGTACTCATCTTTTTGTATGTATTCCAGCGCTTCTTCTAGTGTAAATTTTACTGGTGGAGCGATCTTTACTTTATCATCGTTACCAGCACTACGAACGTTAGAAAGTTTCTTCGTTTTTGTAAGATTGACCGCTAGATCATCTGGTCTAGAATTCTCACCTACTACCTGACCCCCATAAATTTCTTCACCTGGATAGATAAAGAATTTACCACGATCTTGTAATTTATCCATAGAATAAGGAATCGAAGTTCCTTTCTCCATAGAAATCATAGAACCGTTGATACGTCCTTGAATGGCACCTTTATAAGGTTCAAAACCTACAAAACGATGGTTCATAATAGCCTCACCAGCAGTAGCTGTGATCAACTGGTTACGCAACCCGATGATACCACGAGAAGGAATTTTAAATTCACAAACCATACGCTGCCCTTTAGGCGCCATACTGGTCATTTCTCCTTTTCTTAAGGTAACCATTTCAACAGCCTTACCACTAACCCCTTCAGGTAAGTCGATAGTCAGCTCTTCTATAGGCTCACATTTCACACCATCAATTTCTTTGATAATTACTTGTGGCTGCCCTATCTGTAATTCATAACCTTCACGACGCATCGTTTCAATCAGTACAGAAAGGTGCAATACACCACGACCAAAAACCATAAACTTATCTGCAGCACCAGTATCATGTACCTGTAATGCAAGATTTTTTTCTAGCTCCTTATTAAGACGATCGTTAATGTGACGCGAAGTCACAAATTTACCATCCTTACCAAAAAATGGCGAATCGTTAATGGTAAACAACATACTCATCGTAGGCTCATCAATAGCTATAGTTGCTAAGGCTTCAGGCTCTTCAAAATCAGCAACAGTGTCTCCTATTTCAAAACCTTCTAATCCCACAATAGCACAAATATCACCAGCCATTACCTCATCAGTTTTGGCTTTTCCCATACCGTCAAAGACATACACCTCTTTAACTTTGGCCTTTGTGATAGAACCATCACGTTTGCATAAAGAAACACTTTGACCTTCTTTAATAGAACCTCTTTTTACTCTACCGATCGCGATACGACCTGTATAGTTAGAAAAGTCTAAAGAAGTAATTAATATTTGAGTAGTTCCTTCTTCTACGACAGGAGCGGGAACATGCTCAATCACCATATCTAGTAATGGCTCGATATCAGTTGTTTCATTCTTCCAATCTAAAGACATCCAGTTGTTCTTGGCACTACCGTAAACAGTAGGGAAGTCCAGTTGCCATTCTTCAGCTCCCAGTTCAAACATCAAGTCAAAAACCAACTCATGCACCTCATCTGGTGTACAATTTTCTTTATCTACTTTATTCACTACCACACATGGCTTTAAACCAAGGTCGATTGCTTTTTGTAACACAAAACGCGTTTGTGGCATAGGACCTTCAAAGGCATCTACTAAAAGTAGTACACCATCAGCCATGTTCAACACACGCTCTACCTCACCACCAAAATCGGCGTGACCAGGAGTATCAATAATATTGATCTTCGTGCCTTTATACATTACTGATACGTTCTTTGCAAGGATGGTAATCCCGCGTTCACGTTCAATATCGTTGTTATCAAGAATTAAATCTCCGGTAGTTTCATTCTCACGAAAGGTTTCACAATGGTGTAAAATCTTGTCTACTAACGTAGTCTTACCGTGGTCTACGTGAGCGATAATCGCGATGTTTCTAATATCTTTCATAAAAAATAATGCTTCTAAGCGGCTGCAAAAATAGTCTTATTTATTGGTTTTTAACACTTTGTTACGTTAAATGATCGTTATCATTAACTATCTGATTTTCAGCAAATTTATTCTTAGGACCGCTTTCGCGAAAGCGAAATACTTTCCAACTCCACCGTTTTTACACCAACCGCCGCATCATTTGGATACTATGAGATTTTCTTTCTACAAAAAAGTGCTGAAAATTTATATCAACATAAAGTGCCAAATACTTAAGAAGTGTCTGTTGCTATTTATATATCAAAGAAAATTTCGAATCCGATGTCGCTCCTATATTCCTTCATTTAAAAAATCCCTTTTGCACGTAGTTCATTTGCCCTTTTAACTCATAATGATTAGGGAAACGTTATCATCAAAGGACGCTATTCGGGTATTTAAAATACCATAAAAACGACTTGCCAAGAAAATCAATTCGATGATCCTTAGAAATAACTGACTTTTCATACGTATTCAGTAAAATATTAGGTATTACCTAAATGAGTATTTACACCCATCGTTATCTATGTATTTACACCCAATTCTATTAAAACCAATTATTTAAGATTTCTTTAGACCATTATAAAAGGTTACTTTTGACATTTTTTGTATTAAACATTAACATAATTGTGGCGTTTATCGAATAAATAAAATTGGTTCCATTACGATCCTAAAGACGAAATAATAATTTTTAGCATTTCGAATTTAAGAAGTAAAAGTGCTCTAAGAACCCTATATCAGGCAGATTATTTCACTATTATCCTCACAAAAAAAAATATTTAAAAAACCATACACATTTTGCATGAAATAAAACGTATGTTTTTTCTTATAATTTAGTTAAAAAAATATTATGTTTGCTAATATTCTAGCTTTCAGATAACCACTAATAGATAAATGTAAATAATGGGAGAAAATTATTTTAAGTATTCGGTAGTAAAGGCACTATGTCCTTTAATTTCAATACTGTTGTTTACCACAAACTCAAATGCGGTGACTTCACTGCGTACCAATGCTATGCTAAATAACTATGTAGACGCGTCCGTATCAGATAGCGATCTGCTAAAAAACAAAGAATACCTTTATATATACTGTTGCTATTTTGCTCAAGGCGAAAAAGAGAAAAATGCAGTTCCCTATCTAAAAACTCAGCTCGGTATGCATATTGCAGCTTCTACTGATCTTACCGGTGCCGCTGGTAATTGGACACCTATATTTGGAGAAGGTGGGAAATTTGGTTCGACACCTTCTACTTTTGGTGGTGTTGTTGCCGGTAGAGGTAGAACCTTCGTTGAGCCGTTTCTCAATAGTGGTTCTTCAGTAGAAGGGAGAACTTCACTACTGCTAAGGAATGTTGAAGTTATGACATTTGGAGGTTCTGGCACTTGGGCTACAGTAAACCGACCTCCTACAGTATTAGTGGTAAATACAACAGAAATTCTTTTTATAAAAATGATCCTACAAGATGGAACTGCAACCAGTAACAACAGCATACATCCAAGGGATATGAACTGTAATGCTACGATAAGCTAGATAACAGTGCCCTAATCCTCTCTATTAGTAAGAAATTTGGTTTACGAAAAACAGGAGTTTTTATATAAAATTAACTACAGTGAAAACATAAAAATGACGCATATGTATATCGATCCAAAAAGGGAACGATCATTTAAAAAAACGCTAGGGGCAAAGTTATTGCTACTAGTAGCCTTTATATGGGTATCAGTAGGCTATTCACAAACTTCCAATTTAGTGGCAACCTCCAATGGAGGGGTATTAATAGGCTGCCCTTCTCAATTTGATACCTCAGGTATATACTCTTGCCAAGCGTTAAACGATGGTATCCTCAATAATGATGGTTGGGCAAGTGCTCTAAATCCACCTGCATTAAATTTTGATTTTAGATTTAGCGGCAGCCAGACGGCACTTATAAGTCAATTTAGAATAAATACAGGTACTGCTGAAGGTGTATACTGGAGTAGAGACATACAGATTTTTACATCCAATGATAATGGCGCTAATTGGGTTTTAAGGCAGTCAGCTACACTTCCTGATAATAACAATACCCTCACTTATAACATCACATCTGTTCAAGCTAACCGGGTGCGATTAAGGATTTTAAATGGGTACCGAAATGATTATTGGGAGCTTGGAGAGTTTGAAGCTATAGGCACATTTAATCTTATAGATCCTTGCGACCCTGTTGCCTCAGGAAATACAGATACCGATGGTGACGGTGTTTCTGATGTATGTGACTTAGATAACGACAATGATGGGATTTTAGATACTGATGAAGGTTGTATAGAAACTACTTCTACCATCACATTAGTTGGATCACTCCCTAATCATTTTTCGAATGCTACTTTTGCGGACTTGTTTGATGCCAATACCGCTAACGCTGTCAATGCTGACCGTAGAGTTCATCACCCACCAGGTAACGATCTTAATTTAAATTTTGGAACAACTTTACCTACCAATACTCAAATAACCGTTTACTGGGGTAATAGTCTACAAAATAACACTCCAGCTGACTATTTGGGTTTAGAAATATTGCTTTTTAATGGAGCTACTCAAATTGGACCAACCTACGCAACCGCTTATGATCCCGTAGCTTCAGCAGCTATAAGACAGTTTAACGTATTTTCTGCCGGTCCTATTACCTCTATAAGAATTAGAAGTAGACAAGATAACGATGGAACAGACCCACATCTATTTGAATTTAGTGTAAATGGCAAATTTGGAACATCTATTACTATTCCTTGTAGTGGTCAAGATACAGACAGCGACGGTATTCAAGATCATTTTGATACTGACTCCGATAATGATGGTTGTAGTGATGCGATCGAGGGAGGAGCAAATTTTACCAATGCAAATACAAATTCTAATGACACACTTACAGGTAGTGTAGATGCTAATGGAGTTCCAACAGCAGCTACGGGAAGCGGGCAATCTGTAGGGAGTAGCCAGAATAGTGCTGTACAAGATGCCAACTGCCCTGATCCATGCGACCCTATAGCCTCTGGAAATACAGATACTGATGGAGATGGTGTCTCCGATATTTGCGACCTAGACGACGATAATGATGGTATTCTAGATACAGAGGAGTGCGGCCAGACTACAGACATTATTCCAATATTTGGTTCAGGCGCGATTGATAATTCTGACGATGGAACTGTAGCGGTACCTGGAGCAACAGTGACCTATGATTTTACTGAAAATGGTGGCAGTATATCCGTACAAGACCTTAATGGAGCAGGACAACAAGGACCTGTTTTCTTTTTAAGTGGAACTACAAATCAAGACGTCACGGTAGATATGGTTTTTGCTCCTAATTTCGTAAATCCTAGATTTACCATATCAGATTTTGACACCGCTGAAACTGCTATAGTAACCTTGTATGATGAAAATAACAATATCATTAACTTATCAGGTAGCACAAATGTGACCGTTGGAAGTCAAATTACACAGTCTGGAGCTAATGGAACTACTTTTACAACCACAACGAATAATAATATTAGCGGGGATCTTGTATCTAGTAATCCGCTAGGAAGTGTCGTTTTTAATTTTTCAGACCAAGAGATCAGCAGGATTACCGTAAGAGTAGATTTTGTTCAAAGTTCATCCTTACGGTATACCCAAATTACCTTTTGTGGGGATACCGATGTTGATAACATACGCGACCATGTAGATAGCGACTCTGATAACGATGGCTGCTTCGATGTGGTAGAATCAGGAGGAATAGACGCTAATAATGACGGTGTTTTAGACGGTACAGGTTTTGATACTGACGGTTTAGTAACAGGCGGGACAGGAGGTTATAATGGTGTTACCGGTAATGAATACAACGCTACACGTGTGGTGGTAACAACACCACCGACAGACCAAACGGAAGCTAATGGAAGCCCAGCCACTTTTAGTGTAAACGCTCGTGGAGATGAGACGAATGCCTTTGCTGGTAGCGCACCCGCTACAACTCCTAATTATACCGCACCAGGAAATGCCAATGCTGGACTCAGGTATCAGTGGTATGCAGGCGACCCCAACTCCGGTGGTACCTTACTTACCAATACAGTACCTTATACGGGTACTACTACCAACAGTCTTTATATCAGCGATACCACAGGTCTGTATGGAACTGAATATTATGTTGTCGTTACTCACGTCAATAATGTCTGTATCAATGAGGTGTTCAATGCTACACTAAATGCAGATCCTTGTATAAATGGAGCCACAGCTGGCATTGTAACCGCAAACGACCCAGATGCAGATGGCATCAATAATGTTTGTGATTTAGATGACGATAATGATTGTATACTAGATACTAATGAAAATCAAATGGTAGTGCTTTCCACATCTTCAAGCTTTAGTACTGCTACACTAGCATGGCAATCCTCTGGTGTTTCTATTACCGCCGGTGTTACTATCGAGTTTACAGCACCTACATCATCCATAGGCACTGCAGTAGTAAACGGTGGACCACATAACGGTCAATCTTTATTAAAGTATATTTTTGATAATGGTTCTGTTAATCCCAGATGGGTTGATTTAGATGGAAATTGGTATGAAGATGGTACCGGTAACTATATAAGGAACCCAAGGAATTCTGTTGATCTTGCTTTTGCAAATCTGCTAGCTGCTGATTATACTAATATTTTACGATTTGTAGCCATGGTAGACACTAACGGAAACGGACAATACAACCCCGGAGTGGATGAATTGTTAGGAGAAGTTTTTTCTGTCAACAATACCATTTCAGTGACCCCAGCAGTTTCAGGAGAAATATACGTGGTTTTTGCCGACAATAATTATAATGATAATGACGGAGATTTAACTTTTCAAATAGAACAAACGGTCGGAGATACAGACTTGGACGGTATTGTCGACTCCTTAGATCTTGACTCTGATAATGATGGCTGCTTCGATGTGGTAGAATCAGGAGGAGTAGATGCTAATAATGACGGTGTTTTAGACGGTACAGGTTTTGACACTGACGGTCTAGTAACAGGTGGAACAGGTGGCTATAATGGCATTAGCGGTAACGAATACACCGCTACCCAACTCAACATAACAGTTGCAGCAGCAAACCAAACCGTAAATAATGGAGCTACAGCAACCTTTAGCGTTACCGCTCTTGGAGACGAGACGACCACATTTGTAGGTACAGCGCCTGCCACAACACCTAGTTATACCACACCAGGTAATGCAAATGCTGGAATCAGATATCAGTGGTATCTAGACGACCCAGATGCGGGAGGTACTCCTATAGCTCTAGAAACGAATGCCAGTTTAAATATTACAGCAACCGAAGCCTTAGATGGGCAACAATACTTCCTAGTCATTACACACGTGGATTATGTTTGTGCACGTGAGGTACAATCGGCAACACTTAGCGTACTACTGCCAAACTTGGCATTAATCAGAACAGCGACTTTTAATGATACTAATGGCAACGGTTGTACAGATGCATTAGAGACGCTTACTTATACTTTTCAAGTGAACAACCTAGGGAACTCCAGTTTAACAGCTGTAAGTCTTACAGATGTAGAAGTGCCTGTTATTAATTTTGTCAATGGCGATACAGATGGCAATGGCGAGTTAGATACAACGGAAACTTGGGTGTATACTGGTACTTATAGCATTACTCAAACAGATATAGATGCTGGCTTTATAACCAATCAAGCAACTGCAGAAGGAACAAGCGGTACTCAAACAGTAAGTGATCTCTCCGGTTCTAATAACAATAACGATCTTCCTACGCTAATCAACTTAATCGCTTGTGGCGTTGGAGGAAATAGCTTCTTCGGAGAGCGCAGCGGAAACCAAAACACAAAAGGAATTTACAATAATTTCTATGGAAATGCGGCAGGATTATCTAATGTCACAGGGAATCACAACCTATTCATTGGTGAGAACAGTGGCTTTGCTTTAAATCAAGGTAACTACAATGTCTTTATTGGTAAAAGCGCTGGTGTGGTGAATACGTCATCTAACTACAATACCTTTTTAGGGAGTTACACAGGCGCTACAAACACAGGTCAGGGCAATATTTTTATTGGTCATTATGCAGATGGTTTGGTCTCTAACGCCAATGACCTTTTTGTACTTCAAAATGACAACCTAGATACGTCCCTTATATATGGAGATTTTCAAGCAAATACCCTTCAGATAAATGGACGATTGATCATTCAAAATAAATTAAACTTATCACCTAAAGCTCAAATTCCATCAGCGCCTAATACTGGAGATATGTATTACGATTCCAGAGATAATAAATTAAAAGTATGGACGGGTTCTGTTTGGGAATCACTTAATTAATACTACTAGATTATGAACTTAAATATATGTACTTACCAGCCAAAGCAGTTTCAAATCCAATGCATGCTATTGCTGTTGTTCTTATTAGGCTCTAGCAGCCTAATAGCACAAGTAGGTTTGAACACAGCAACTCCTAGCGAGTCTTCTTCACTAGACGTCGTATCTGGAAATACCGGGATACTCATACCTAGATTAGCGCTTACAGGAACCAATGACGCCCTTACCATTGCAAATGGAAACATTGAAAGCTTGTTGGTGTACAACACCGCAACGGTAAGCGATGTAACTGCAGGTTTTTATTATTGGGACAGTACCCAATGGGTTCGTTTGGTAACTAGTGGTACAGAATCTAGAGACTGGAGTTTAAATGGTAATGCCGGTACGGTAAACGGTGTGAATTTTATAGGAACCACAGACACACAGGATCTGGATATCAAAACCAACAACACTTTGTTTTTCAGATTTACTCAAAGGGGACAGATCGATTTTTTAAATACAGGGGAATCCGTATTTATAGGAGAAAATGCTGGAGAAGCAAACGATAATACCATTACGACGAGATCCACCTTTATAGGAACTAATAGCGGTGTCTCCAATATCTCTGGTGAAGACAACAGTTTTTTTGGAGCTAATAGCGGTCAAAGCAATACCACAGGAGAAAAAAATAGCTTCTTCGGTTCTCAAAGTGGTGTAGCTAATGTAGATGGATCAAAAAATAGCTTTTTTGGAGAACGTACAGGGATCCAAAATACTTCAGGTTCTGATAATAGCTTTTTTGGTCAGACATCAGGTAGCTCCAACACCACAGGACTCAGCAATACTTTTCTAGGCAGCGCCAGTGGTCTGAATTCTAGTGTAGGAGATGAAAATGTGTTTGTAGGATCTACAGCAGGACGCAATAATGCTGCTGGAAACTCCAATACCTACATAGGAGCTACTAGTGGTGCTTTGAATACTGGAAACAACAATGTCTTTATAGGTTTTGGTGCAGGTAACGGAGAAACTACCGCTAGCAATACCCTTATTATTCAAAACAACCCTAATGATGATCCTTTAATATATGGGAAATTTGATACTGACGAAGTGGAAATAAGAGGAGGTTTGAAAATAAGCGATATCATCAATTTAACCCCTAGAGCTACAGCACCAATTACTCCGTCAGCAGGAGATATATATTACGACAGTGGCACTAATAAAGTGAGACTGTGGAACGGTAGTGTGTGGGAAAATTTAAATTAAAGATAACGTCAGAAAAAAACCTTTATCATCGTTTAAAAACCTAAACTGATTAGAATACCCATAATCCAAAAAAAGAGACAACACCACCCCTCCCTAGTTATAAAAAATCACGTAATAAATTAAAGAGATGGTAAGGGTCTTGAAAGGAGTGATGATCAACAAAAAATAATATTTGTTACAAGAGCCAAAATGACTCTTTTATTTGAGACAACCAAACCTTATGACTCATTTGGGGAAGTATTTACTAGGATATACTAGGAACAGACAAGGGATAAACTTAAAACTTCATCTAACACAAAAAATAGTTAGAAGACATTTTTTTATGTACTGCCCTATCTAATGATATCTGTATTTGTAATATGGGATAGAACCCTTTACTATTCTTGGTTCTGGTTTTGAGTTCCCCATTTATCCAATGCATTTAATATGCTTTTCAAAGTTTTACCTCGTTCTGTAAGTTGGTATTCTCCTTTAGGTGGAACTACTGGAAAGACTTCCCTGCTTATCAAGACATCTTTTTCCAATTCTCTAACCGTCTGGGTAAACATTTTATTAGAAATTCCTGGAACTTTTTTCTGTAGCATTCCAGAACGTAAAGGAGCCTCCAAAAGGTGAAATAAAACTAAAGGCTTCCACTTGGTACCTATTAACTTCATGGTTTAATTTAAAGGGCAGTACTTATTTTGATTCATTTTTATTCTATAATAATTTGATATTGTGTATTTTACTCTTTTAAGTACGTATATTACTTAAAAGTAAGTTATTGCACATAAGGCAAATATATACTTATTTTGCACTTCTAAAAACTCCATATGTCTTCTAATAAAAATTATCCAAAATCATTTTCTCATATAGGAATCACAGTACCTGATATTCACAAAGCCGTAAAGTTCTATTCTGAAATACTGGGGTGGTACGTGATCATGCAACCTTCTAAAGTGAAAAAAGAAACAGACACAGCCATAGGTCAAATGTGTATTGATGTCTTTGGTAACGATTGGGAAGAGTTTGAAATCGCACATCTCTCTACCTCTGATGGAATAGGAATAGAATTATTTTCCTTCCCTTTTGGTATTAAAAAAGCTCCTGATTTCAATCCTTTTAATACCGGACTCTTTCACTTTTGTATTCAAGATCCAGATATAGAAACATTAGTAACTAAAATTGTAGCTGCAGGTGGCAAGCAGCGAATGCCTATACGAGCCTACTATCCCGATAACAAGCCTTACAAAATGTGCTATGTAGAAGACCCTTTCGGGATTGTATTTGAAATTTACACACACAGTTATGAATTGACCTATTCTTCTGGTGCGTACCTCTAATAAAACGGTGTAAAATACCCCATATGGGGTATTTGCATTTAAATATAACATGCTTAGCTTTACCTGATAACAAACTTATTTAATTATGAAAAAATGGATTTTTACTGCATTGCTTCTGTGCGCAGGTATAGGCAGTGCGTTTGCTCAAGCAAAGGACTTTGATGGACTTTGGGAAGGAACTTTAAATAAAGCCGACGGTGGGACAGTCTTTGTAAGACTATTTGTAGAAGAAAATAACGTCTACATGACTAGAACAGATGACGATGGAGATCTTACAAAAGATTTTTCCAAAGAAGTCATGATGAGCAAAGGTTATGGTGGACAGCTCAACGCATTCTGGATGGATACTGGTGGTGTATGGACAGAGACTCAATTCTACTCCCTTTCTTGGACATCAGAAGACGAACTTTCTATATATCATACCAGACACGTGTCTAATGAAGATGGAAATGGATATTCGGACTGGGGCTACTCAGCAACTGGCACATTAAAAAAATAAAGCGGCTATTTCATTAGATAAATGCATTTTTAATTTATTGAAGCGATCGTTCACATTAAAGAAAACATGGGGTTTCTTTAACCTAATGTCGGTTACAGTTTCTCAGATAACACAGATTTTGCTGACCTACTTGTCATTTATCTTGTATTGGATCATGACGAGCATTAATTTATAAAATAAGCCCTAAAATACTCCAAGCCATAAAAGCAAATTTTAATACCAATGACCTTTGCTTTTTTGGTTTGGATTTTAATGTTTTGGAGCCTTTTGCGCAATATGAAAAGTCCTGCAACAGCATACATATAGTTTAAGGGCTAAATGAACACCACTTGGATCCGTTAACTGACCAACTGGATAAGAGCACACGTATTATTAAAACAGATCTTCATTTAAATTTTGATAAAGAAGATATAGGCCTTCTGCCACTATCACCCTCTACAGGATTAATGCCCCACTCTAAGATCATATGGCACCCATTTTATGGCCTTTAAATATGTGTTTTGAAGTGATTCATCAGAGCATTCCTACAGACGACTGCCATTTTTGCGGTCGCTTCAGATGGGTTGTTACCGCCCTGAAAGCAAAAATTTGCTCCTTAGAATTGGAGATAAGCGAATTTAATAAATGTAAGAGCTCAACATTAGACTGGTTTGGTTGATTAATAAAAATGAGTCATCTGTTATATTTGAGTTTTTACCGGTGTAATCGTTAAGCCTTTCTTAATATAACAGCATTAAAGGGCTTTAAACTTTGATAAGTATTTACAAACCATACCTTTGTAACCGATACAAAAAATAACAATTTTATGAGTCAAGTTAAAGCAAATGACACTGTAAAGGTGCATTACACAGGAAAATTAAAAGCAAACGGACAAGTATTTGATACTTCTGCCGAAAAAGAGCCCTTAGAAGCTCAATTAGGTCAGGGAGCGTTGATACCAGGTTTTGAAAAAGGCCTTGTTGATATGAAAGTAAACGAGAAGAAAACTATTGAAATCCCTAAAGAAGAAGCTTATGGAGAAATCATGGAAGAGCTTTTCCATAAAGTTGAAAGAACTCAATTACCACAAGAAATTAAACCGGAGGTAGGAATGGGACTTGTTTCAAAAAACCCTGATGGCACAGAACGTCAGTTACGTGTTGCGCAAGTAGAAGAAGATCATATTATAGTAGATGCAAACCATCCACTTGCAGGTCAAGACCTGGTATTTGAACTAGAAGTAGTGGAGATCCACTAATCCTCACTTCTATTATACAGTAAAGCCCATTGAGATTTTCTCAATGGGCTTTTTTTTTAGACTTATTTGAAACACTTATCTCTTATGAAAGTTAAAACATCGAATAGCGTACCCTAAAATAAATAGAAAAGCTAAAGCTTGGATCGAATAACACCTATACTTCCCTGAAACCATGGTCGTACAGCTCGAACACAATCCTTACTAACTGTAGCATACTTACTTCAAACATCCTGTACTACTAGAGGTCAACAGTGTTTGCTCAAATCTGAGCAATTTCCACCTGAGAGTCCATAAAAACCAATCACTTATCAGATAAGTTCTAGTTTTTGAATTAGAAGTTATATAAACTACCTATCCCATCCCAACGCCATAGTAAAGACTATCCAATAAAGTTCAATGGGCTTTGCTTTAGGTGCACATCCAAAGAAAGAAATAACTCCATTGGACGTCCGTATTTTTTCTGAGGATATCAAAACATGAATAAAAAGCATAAAAAAATGGCTCCTTTTACAAGGAGCCATTTATGACTATAATAAAGTCAATAGTTACTATGCTTCTGATTTCTTAGTAGATGCAACGGCTAGACCGAAGATCACAAGACCGAAACCTATTTTGTTAATAGCATCACCGATGTTGTAAACAACATCCATAGCCTCTTGAGCTACTTTTGGATCTTCTACTAATTGTAAACCAAATAGACCGCCCTCAGTACCTAAAATGTAACCAAGTGGGTAAATAGCCCATCCTACCAGTACAAACCAGCATAACACGTTGTGTGCTTTCAATACGGCACCGCCAGCTGCAACAGCAAGTTTCTTAGCCTCACCAAACCATATGATGTAAACTATAATAAAGTAAGCAATTCCTGAAGCAAGACCCCAAATCCACTGAGCAGTAGGGTTTCCTATCGCAACAACTTCACCGAAATATCCAGTTACAAGCATTACTACAGACAAGAAAATCAACTTCCACATAAGTCCGAGCTTTGCACCAGCAACTTTAAGGATTAAGTAAAACTCAACACACATAAGCGGCACTGTTAGTGTCCAGTCTACATATCTGAAGAATGTAGGAGACTCGCTGAAAGCAGCATAATAATCTCTCATGTAAAAGTAATGTACTGCTGCAATAAAGGTAATTAAACCTGAAACTAATACAGAAGTTCGCCACTTGCTGTCAAATTGACTCAAGGACAAAAAGAAAAAAGCACTTGCTGCCATCATGGCCATGCTTCCAATGAAAAACGTAAAGCCTACGTAGTCATCTGTGGCCATTTTGGCCACCTCAAGATTTAAAAGTAAATTAATCATATTTATTGGTTTTTATATTCCCGTAAAGATACACAATCAGAATTAATATTGTTTAACTTTACAATGTTAAAATTGAACAAAATAAATGTCTAAGAAATTTCACTTGTACGATATCATTATGGTACTAAGCTTTTTTGCCTTATGGGTATCCATACAAATACCTGATTATATGGAATTTGCGCTCAGTTATTTTTTAATTTTAACCATAGGAGTAGGACATGGAGCAAATGATCTGAAAATTTATTTTAACTCTAAAAGATTGAGTTTAAAAAAAATAATCCTCTTTATATCGTTGTATACACTGATAGTTCTTGCTGGATTTGCCTTATTTTTCTTTGTGCCAGAAATAGTTTTAACCCTATTCCTTTTGATAAGTGGTTACCATTTTGGACAGGAACATTTTGAAAAATACGATTTAGCTACATCTTGGTTATCTCGTATATTTCTATTTTCTTATGGCTTTAGTATTATACTTACCTTATTATTAATACACCATAAAGAGAGCGTACTCATCATAAATGACCTCATAAATGTACAAATTTCCTACACAACACTATTGTATCCTTTGATCGCCTCAGTAGCACTATTGGCGTTAACTTCTATAAAAGTGCTATCGCCCTTATCGTTGAAAACCATAGGACGAGAAATCTTTTATTTAGTCCTTATATATGCCATATTTCAAACCGCTAGTTTATTATGGGGATTTGCTATTTATTTTATCCTATGGCACAGCATTCCATCTATCCATAGTCAAATTGTGTTTTTAGAAGGAACCGTCTCTAATTTTTCTATTAAAAAATACATGTTAAATTCTTTACTCTATTGGATAGCCGCTCTGGTATTTCTAAGCGTACTCTATTATTTCTTGAAGGATTACACTACACTTTTTCTCTCTACTATTATTGCTTTTTTAGGCGGTATCACTTTTCCTCATGTAGTAGTCATGAATCATTTACACAAAAAGTAAAATGTAAAATTTTTAATAGATTATTTTAATTCCGCTTTCGCGAAAGCGGAACAAAACAATAAGCTGATGCCCCACTCCTGCAAAACAAAAACGGTATTCAACAACTAGATCACAAACCAAATGAAAACCTTGAAGATAAACCTCTGAAATACTATCTTTACAGTCTTCAAAAAATGAGTCAAAAATATGTTTGATAATTTAACTGACAAACTCGATAAAGCCATGCACGTCCTTAAGGGACACGGAAGCATTACCGAGGTAAACGTTGCAGATACTCTTAAAGAAATACGTCGCGCTCTCGTAGATGCCGATGTGAACTATAAAATCGCTAAGGATTTTACGGCTCGTGCAAAAGAGAAAGCATTAGGTCAAGGGGTACTTACCACACTGAAACCTGGCCAACTTCTTACCAAAATAGTAAAAGATGAGCTCACAGCCCTTATGGGAGGAGATGCCGCTGGGATTAATCTAAGTGGTAATCCTACCGTAATTCTTATGTCTGGTCTTCAAGGATCTGGTAAAACTACTTTTTCTGGTAAACTAGCTAATTACCTAAAAACTAAAAAGAGTAAAAAAACACTCCTAGTAGCTTGTGATATTTATCGCCCTGCGGCAATAGATCAATTGCATGTAGTAGGAGAAAGTGTAGGAGTTGAAGTGTTTTCTAATCGCGAAGAGAAGAATCCCGTAAAGATTTCTCAAGCGGCAATTGCCTATGCAAAAGAAAACGGTTTTAATGCTGTGATCATAGATACAGCAGGTCGTCTTGCGGTAGACGAGCTAATGATGAAGGAAATTGCAGATGTTCACGCAGCAATTCAACCTCAGGAAACCTTATTTGTGGTGGATTCCATGACCGGTCAAGATGCTGTAAATACGGCAAAAGCTTTTAATGATATTTTGAATTTTGACGGTGTTGTTCTAACAAAACTAGATGGTGATACCCGTGGTGGTGCTGCGTTATCGATCAAATCTGTAGTAGATAAGCCTATTAAATTTATAGGTACTGGAGAAAAAATGGAGGCGATCGACATTTTCTATCCAGAACGTATGGCTGACCGTATTCTAGGAATGGGAGATGTAGTCTCTCTGGTAGAACGCGCGCAAGAACAATTTGATGAAGAAGAGGCTAGAAAGCTGAGTAAGAAGATTGCAAAGAACCAATTCGGTTTTGACGATTTTCTTTCTCAGATCCAGCAAATCAAGAAAATGGGTAACATGAAAGATCTTATGGGTATGATTCCTGGTGCAGGAAAAATGCTCAAAGATGTGGACATTGATGATGATGCCTTTAAAGGTATTGAGGCAATTATACACTCCATGACTATAGAAGAACGAACAAAACCTATGGTAATTAACGGCTCTCGTAAAAAGCGTATTGCAAAAGGCAGCGGTACTTCAGTAACTGAAGTTAACCAATTACTGAAACAATTTAACCAAATGAGCAAAATGATGAAGATGATGCAAGGTGGTAAAGGGAAAGCGATGATGAGTGCTCTAGGTAACATGAATTAGTAAGTGAACGACTTGGAATATAGTTCAAAGAACAAATCCTGAGTTAACGCTTGGGTTTTGATTTTAGATCTCATTTTAACGTCTCGCAAACCTTATCGTTAACAACTAGATAATAAATGTAGGTAGTTAAACTTCCTAGTTAACAAGTTATTTATGAATTTTACACAGGCACTAATATTTATATACAACTATGATTATTCTCGACGGAAAAAAAACCAGTAATGACATTAAGGACGAGATCACCGAGACCGTTCAAGGAATGAAAAATAACGGTGAGAAAGTACCTCACCTAGCTGCGGTAATTGTAGGAAATGATGGCGCCAGCCTTACTTATGTAGGTTCTAAAGTGCGTGCTTGTGAACGTGTAGGATTTGAAAGTACCATGGTACGCCTACCTAACACTACTAGCGAGACAGAACTTCTTCAAGAAATTAAAAAACTAAATGACAATCCTGAAATCGATGGATTTATTGTTCAGTTGCCACTGCCTAAACAAATTGACACCCAAAAGGTCCTAATGGCGGTAGATCCAGATAAAGATGTGGATGGCTTCCACCCTACTAACTTCGGTAGAATGGCCCTAGACATGAGTACATTTATTCCTGCTACTCCTTTTGGAATACTCGAATTACTAGATCGTTATGGTGTAGAAACCCAAGGGAAACATACGGTTGTTATTGGAAGATCACACATTGTTGGAAGACCTATGAGTATATTAATGGGAAGGAAAGGATTCCCTGGTAATTCTACCGTAACACTTACTCACAGTCATACCAAGAATATAACTCAAATCACCTCTCAAGCAGACATTATTATCACCGCTCTTGGCGTTCCAGGATTCCTAAAGGCAGAAATGGTGAAAGATGATGTAGTTATTATAGATGTAGGAATTACTCGTGTACCTGATGAATCTCGAGAACGCGGCTACTATATCACTGGTGATGTAGATTTTGAAAATGTTTCTAAAAAGGCAAGTTACATTACTCCTGTTCCAGGGGGTGTTGGACCCATGACCATTGCAATGCTGCTTAAGAATACCCTATTAGCTAGAGAACGTCATAGAGCGGCTGCTAAATAGTCCCATAGACAGGTATTGTTAGGAAGCTATTTTCGAGCTATCAGTGCCAGTACGATAGGCAGGAATAAAATAGTACAAAAGCACGCAACTATTTGTACTGAAAGGCATCTTAAACAAAACCAAGGCTATGAAAAAATGGAGCTTTTTATTTTAAACTATTGTTTTAACATATTCCTGTTCTAAGGATGAAGATTCCATTCGTATAGATTCTGAGCTTATTGGCGATTGGGAAGCTAAGATGACACTAGATGATGTGGAGATAAAATCTTTCTATAATTTCAAATCAGATGGGACTTATAGCTGCTCCTTCAGTGGAGAAAACATAATAACAAATCAATTTTTAGGTTTTAGGGGTACGAAGAAGGAACTTATAGTGCTGAAAACGCAGTTATAAAAATTAAATTGACTAAATTTTTAATCGCTCCTAATGGAGAATACGTAGCATTGGATCAACTAGAGGAATCACAAAGCGGTAATGGGTCTTTTTCCTATGAGATAAACAAGGAGATACTATTAGAGCTTACTCCTATTTGCTTTGCGGTCCTTATGAAGACTGCACTGGAGCACTTGTTTATCATAAAATCATTCTGTAATTTTAATTTTTATAGTTCAAGGAGCACTTTTCTTAGTGTAGAAGCTAACAGATTGGCAAATAGATAGTACCTTAGATTTTTACAAATCAACACACTTCTTTTTTCTATTTCAATAATTAACTGGCGCTCTAAAGAATTGCTCCACTCCAATACGAGTTCATAAAATAAAATGGGTATCCCTTATGGAAGAATTTCTCCAACAACTTCCTCAACTAGCACAACAGAAGAAAAAAGAAAACACAGACTTCTTTAAAAAACTGCGCAAGAAAAAACCAAAAGGACTAGACGGTGCCGTTCAAGAAATCCACAATGAAGTTTTTGAAGAAGTAGACTGTCTTACTTGTGCCAATTGTTGCAAGACTACAGGACCTCTATTTACCAATATTGATATCGATAGGATTGCTAAGCATTTTAGAATGAAGCCCAGTGACTTTATTGACCAATTTTTAAAAGTTGATGAAGATCAGGACTATGTATTACAGCAAACTCCATGTCATTTTCTAGGAGCAGATAATTATTGTTCTATCTATGAAGTAAGACCCAAAGCCTGTCGCGAATACCCACATACAGACCGAAGGCAAATTTATCAAATAGGAACACTTACCGTAAAAAATACGTCCATTTGTCCAGCTGCCTACAAGATAGTAGAACGCATGAAAGCTCGATTAACTACATAATTAGACTGACTTACTACATAGTTTTTGTTATAATTTCTTAAATTCTGAGCCAACTTTTGTTAAACTCTTTCTGAGTCAGCCCTTCCTCCATTACCTTTGTAATGATGAAACTGAAAATACTTTTTGGGTTTTTATTATTAACAGTGCTCTCCTGTGATCAACGTCCTACTGCAAAAGTAGTCCCTATAGATCAGGAAGGATTAAAACAAGTTCTTGTTGCAGATAATGAAAAGATTAAAGTGATCAATTTTTGGGCAACTTGGTGTGCTCCTTGTATTGAAGAATTGCCCTATTTTGAAAAAATAGGTGCTTCCTATAAAAATCAATTAGATGTTATTTTAATCTCTTTAGACGAAGCAAAAAGTATAACAACTGCTGTCCAACCCTTTTTAGAAAACCATCAAATAAGGTCTAAGGTATTACTCCTAGATGATCCTTATGCGGCAGAGTGGATCCCCCTAGTTGACCATCACTGGGATGGTGCTATACCGGTGACTTTAATTATCTCTAAAAACAAAAAACAATTTTACAACAAAGCATTGACCTATGATGAATTGGAAGATGCCATAAATAAATTTCTATGAAAACCTTGAAAATATTAGTGATCCTTTTAATCGGCGGACTTGCAATTTCATTTTTTCTTGGAATGCTAGATCATAGAGAGCATAAAAAGCTATTTGCAGAAAGGCCAGTGCCTAATAAAGAGAAAATTAATAAAAAAATAGAGCGAGAAATTAGCACTACAAAAGGCTACGATATAGGTGATGCAGCAACAGATTTTTCTTTAAAAAACACAGATGGCAGTACTACATCTCTTAAAGACTTTGAAGATGCAAAAGGGTTTATAATTATATTTACTTGCAATCATTGCCCTTATAGTGTGGCGTATGAAGACCGAATTATAGCCTTAGACCAGAAATATAAAAATGTAGGATACCCTGTTATAGCCATCAATCCTAATAATCCAAAAGAATACCCTGCCGACAGTTTTAAGGCTATGAAAGAACGAGCAAAAGAAAAAGGCTTTACTTTCCCCTATTTGTTCGATGCTGGGCAGCAAATTTACCCGCAGTATGGTGCGACTAAAACTCCTCATGTGTTCTTACTCCAAAAAGAAGGCAAAGACCCTATCGTAAAATACATAGGTGCCATTGATGATAATTATCAAGATGCAAACGCTGTAAAAAATGCCTATCTTGAAAACGCTTTACAAGCCTTGCTTAGCGGTGAACGTATCAAGGTTACTACATCTACGGCTATAGGATGCCGTATCAAATAAGCCTATACAGGAGTCCTTGAATTGAAAAGAGAATAGTAAAAGATTCTTTTATATCGATGCACTCCGATTGTTCCTGGTACAAGTTACCATCACTATTTTCTATACAAGCTAGTGATCTACTCATGAGCTTTTCTTATTTCTGAGATTTTTAAATTGTACTTTTGCATAAAATTTACTCTATGATCCTAGAACAATATTATACTAAATGTCTTGCTCAAGGAACCTACTACATTGCCTCAAACGGAGAAGCTGCTATCATTGACCCTCTTCGTGAGGTACAACCATACATAGACCGCGCTTTAGAAGATGGCGTGACCATTACCTATATTTTTCTCACCCATTTCCACGCAGATTTTGTTTCTGGGCATGTGGATCTAGCAGATAAAACTGGGGCTACTATTGTTATAGGTCCAAATGCTGTTACTAGTTACGCTTTCGCGAAAGCGGAACACCTACAAGTATTTAAAATAGGAAAAATTTCTTTACAATTATTACACACTCCTGGACATACCATGGAATCTTCTTGTTACCTTTTAAAAGACGAAGAAGGAAAAGAACAAGCTATATTTACTGGCGACACTCTTTTTATAGGAGACGTAGGAAGACCAGATCTGGCCGTGAAATCTGACTTAAGCAAAGAAGATCTTGCCGCTCATTTGTATGATTCTTTAAGAAATGAAATCATGCCTTTACCAGATCACATTACCATATATCCAGCTCACGGAGCAGGAAGCGCTTGTGGTAAAAATATGAGTAAAGAAACCAGCGACTCCTTAGGCAATCAGAAAAAAACCAATTACGCCTTGTCTACTTCCATAAGTAAAGAAGATTTTATAAAAGAAGTTACTACTGGTATAGCAGCGCCTCCAGCTTACTTTCCTAAAAATGTATGGATGAATAAAGGCGTTAACTCTAGCATAGACGAAGTTATTGCAAGAGGAATAACTCCTATAAAATTGGCCGCTTTTAAAGCACTCGCTGAAGATCCTGAATATTTAGTGTTAGATGCAAGATCACCACAAGAATACACGGCAGGTGCCATTCCGGAGTCTTGGTTTATAGGTTTGGATGGACAGTTTGCCCCTTGGGTAGGTGCTCTAATTGAAAATATAGATCAAAAAATAATTCTAGTTGTCCCAGAAGGGCGGGAAAAAGAAGCGGTAACCAGACTGGCTCGTGTAGGTTATGATAATGCCCAAGGATACTTATCAGGTGGTTTTGACACTTGGAAAAACAATGGGCTAGAAGTTTCCACTATTAAAAATTGTACTGCACAAGGTTTTATAGACGGGTTAGAAGATGGGTCTGTAAAAAACCCTATAGATACCCGCAAGCCAGGCGAATATGAAACTGGACACCTAAGTAGTGTGCCGCTGCATACTTTAAATGCGGTTCATAAAGAAGTAAAAAAATTAAATGCTGATACCACTTATCACATTCATTGTGCCGGTGGTTATAGATCTGTTATATTTTCTAGTATTGCAAAGGCTAACGGTATTAAAAATGTAATAAATGTAGAAGGTGGTTATGGAGCCATTAAGAATACGAATTTAAAAAATCAAAAAATAGTTGCTACAAGCAATTGTTCCTTATAAAAATATTATGATAACAGATCTCAACAACCTAGAATGGAAAGAGCAAACAGCTCAAGATACTAATGGATTCATTATCGATGTCCGCACCGATGAAGAAGTAAGTGAAGGGATTATTCCAGGCGCTTTACATTACGATATATTTAAACCTCAAGAATTCATGAACGCTATGAATAACATGGATGCTGACCAGAGTTATTATGTTTACTGCCGTGCTGGTAGTAGAAGTATGCAAGCTTGCCAGATCATGGAGCAATTGGGTTTAAAAAACACTTTTAACCTTACTGGCGGTTACAGCAATTGGGATGGAGATACAGCAATCCCGGAATAATGAAAAGCCTATTTAAAATACTACTCATATCCTTTCTTGTACTCCCGATACAGAGCTGTTTTAATGACCAACCAGGTGTCATCAAACAGGTGACTGTAGAAGAAGCAGCTAACTTGATGGAGTTGGATAAAGTGAAGGTAATTGATGTGCGCAGCAAACTACACTTTACTGACAAACACATTAAAGACGCTATTAATATTGAGGTAGAAAATGATGATCTCAATAGCTACCTCGATCAATTAAATAAAAACGAACCGCTTCTTATCTATTGTAATAAAGGTGGCCAGAGTTTGCGTTGTGCTCAGATTCTTCAAGATAGAGGATTTACTCTTATTTATGATATGCAAGGTGGTATTTCCAAATGGGAAGAAAGCGGCAGACAAGTAATCGTCAGAAATTAATTAAAATAGCATTTTATGCAACTTGATAGTATACCTAAACTTAAACATTTAGATGCAAATAACTTCTTTCTACTCGCTGGACCATGTGCCATCGAAGGAGAAGATATGGCATTAAGAATAGCTGAAAAAGTGCTCAAAATCACTGATCATTTAAAAATACCTTATGTTTTTAAAGGAAGTTTTAAAAAAGCAAACCGCAGTCGTATTGATAGTTTTACAGGTATAGGAGACCTGAATGCATTAAAAATATTACGTAAAGTTTCTGAAACATTTGATATTCCTACGGTTACAGATATTCACGAGGTAAGCGATGCCGCAATGGCGGCAGAGTATGTGGATGTGTTGCAAATCCCTGCATTTCTCGTAAGACAAACTGATCTAGTTGTCGCAGCCGCAGAAACCGGCAAAGTAGTGAACCTTAAAAAAGGCCAGTTCATGTCTCCCGAAGCAATGAAACATGCAGTACAAAAAGTAAAAGATACAGGAAGCGATAAAGCATGGATCACAGATCGTGGAACGATGTTCGGCTATCAAGATATGATTGTGGATTTCAGAGGCATTCCTACCATGAGAGCCTTTGCTCCTACCGTTCTCGATGTCACACATAGTTTACAACAACCTAACCAGAGCAGTGGCGTTACTGGTGGAAGGCCTGACATGATAGAAACAATCGCTCGCGCTGGCATTGTCAACCACGTAGATGGTTTATTTATAGAAACACATTTTGACCCAGCAAATGCAAAAAGCGA
>Ga0307982_1000751_pt1 | contig 25828 bp, 13 predicted proteins | sample OrgLakmetagen989_FD_201847 | JGI IMG/M metagenome (GOLD analysis project Ga0307982, IMG submission 201847) | Saline water microbial communities from Organic Lake, Antarctica - #989 | ecosystem: Environmental > Aquatic > Non-marine Saline and Alkaline > Saline | place: Antarctica: Organic Lake...
AGACCCTCCAGCTCCACCAGCACACGGTCGGTGCCCAGGGCAGTCTTCTTGTGACCCTCCACTGTGAGATCGCGATCACCAATGCGCCCTGCATCATCCTCCACAAAGAAAGCAGGAATGGGCACATCCAGCGCGTCGGGCTGAAGCTTCAAATCCTGCAGCAGGTCGTCCATCTGACGGTACAGCCATGGCACGGGAAATTGAGCCGTGGTGGTGACTTCACAGTCTGGGAATGGCGGATTCCAGTAGATGATGGCATGCTTTAGCTGCAAAAGCCGCACAATAATGGTCTCCATGGTGTCTTTGAGGTCTTTTCGCTTCTGGGGATGCTTCATGTGATGGTAGCACTTCTCTAAGTTGCGGTACAGTTGCAAGTATTGCACATAAAGCAGATGCATGGCGTAATGCTGATACTTTTGCAGGGGACTGGCCTTAAGGGGGCAGTGACATCTCGAAGGGGGGGGGCTGAAAAATATGCTGGAATATCGCCGGTTTTGCCATTATGTTTGCCACGCACACAGTTCCCGTCAAACGCATGCAGAGAACACATGTAGTACTCAGTTTTTTATGCACAAAATATCTATGTAGTCGTGACTAGTTCTGCAACTTTTTTTCTCTCGATATTCGCATTCAAAACTACCCTGCCGTTGAGACAATTCTGTCATGCACAACTGTCTTATTTGAGCTTACGGCAGGCCTAATAACCAACAATTATCAACGATTTACCTTAATTAGTATATTATGAGTCACTTTGATTGAGTTTTTGGAAAGTTGTGAGATTATCCTTGACACAGCAAGTGGAATCATATTAGCCATCCTACGAGAAGTACATTTTTTGAAAACTCAAGTGTCTTGCCCAACCCTTATCAGCGATCGAGAAGCCTTGGTATGTATATAAACACGTTGCTGTATTATGTCGAATTGCCGATATCCTGGCTGCTCACCCCTGAACCACTGCATAGTCTGCAATAGTGCCATTCTTGAGCCAAGCTCGAGCAGGAGACAAATCTTCAGACAATACCGGTATACGGGTCGCGGCTGGGTGTGCACCCAGCAACATTCCGTCGCACAGATTTCCACATCGTCTCATTGACAGCATGCACAAACAATTTCCAGCATTGAAAAATGCTGTTGGACTTATGGTGGGTCCACTCTGGGCATGCCCTTTTGCGTCACCACATCCACTCGGACCCCAAATGCCTGAAAAGCGAGCTTACAGCCTTCAGCATAGCAAAAACAACGCCTGTAAGATAGGCATACTGGTTGGGATGGAGGTAACATACGTACAGGTATGTGTAGAGGTCACATGGCTGCTTCCTTCGGGCACGCAATTCCAGGTGCTGCCAGCTGAATGTGGGCCAAAGTAGTGCATTTGCGACCACCACAGGGCGGCTGATGCAAGATAAAGGTACAACTGCCCAGTGTCATGCTAGTATTATCCCAAAAGAGCAGTTCTGCGCAAGAGGACGACCTGAGCATTGGTGCAGCGACGCGCTGGCAGTCTGCAGAGTGATAAGCACAGCTTTGCTTTCAACGGCCATTTCAGCTCAGCAGACATTGAACCAGACATGTTTGTAGTCGAAGATACTCTGGAATTACCGGGCACGCGTATGTGCATTGACTTACACCATCATAATCGTTGGATGTATGCGTCTCAACCTGCATAGCTGCGTAGCCAAACACAGCACGGAAGAAAATGGTGAGAGCACTGAATATACTACCAAACGATATAGCTATATTGTTTGTACAATATGAGCATGCGTTGGCTGACGAAAACCGCTTTACTAGTGCACAATAAGCCATACACAGGGCGAGAAAGATCTGCAAAAGAAGCAGTGGCGATGACCCTTTGCGCATGCCACACCGATGAGAGGGCTGTAGTGATGTACAAATACATGCAGTGTACTGATTGCTTCAAACTGCAGTGTTCAGTTTGTGCATTTCGACTGAAAAACAACAGGCAAAGAGCTTCCAGTTCTGCTGCGGATTTTGATTCACAACTGGACGGTTGTGCAGCATGCCCAGTTGATACAGACAGTGCCAAAGCACATACAAACTGACAAATATACGCATTAATATGCAAAGTAGTGAATAACCCATGCAGATTTTGTATCACGGTTTCACTGCAGGATCACACGGCGTGAGTACACTTGCATGAGTCTGGGCAAATAGAGCTCAGTCTTCAGCAAGGAGACTGTGTTGTTCGGGCCACCCGCGAGGCATACAATCACAGATTATCATTATTGTTGGTATTGAAACCACAATAAAACTCTGCAAATTGGGTGCACGGCAGAAAGAAGTGCGGCATGTACTGCAGCATAGCTCAACTGAAATTTGTCAAAAACCGCACACAACTGCGTCGTTTTTGTTTGCTCATGACAGAAATGGCGCTCCAAGAATTGCCAGTACCCTTGTTTTAACTTTATTTAATGATTACATGAACAATATCCCGCTGTTTGAGCTGCCATACCTTGCTAGGTGCAATGCACTGCTCAGCGTCTTTGCTTGAGTTGCACCAGGGGTGACATAGTGGCATTTACAGACCTTTTTACCACAAATTGAGTTAAAAAATAAACTAGTTGTGTAATTTGGACCTCATTTACTGGTTCTGTCGTGTCTCTGAGACTTTGGGGGCAGCTTTTGCGAACCCCCCCAAATCAGGACATTTCTCAGACCCCGCCCGGGGTGTCACTGCCCCCTTAACATCCTGTGTAACAACACTGGCTTGAACTTATGCGCCCACATTGACGAAGGCATGCAAAACCTACTGGTAGCTTTGTGCCTGGTAACTGGTCCAGTTCAGGATTCTCAATATGGAGAAGCTCATTCAGCTCCGACATGCAGTCAGAACCTGTTTGGCCCCCACCCCCCGGGCATGGCCAAAAAGATACCGTGTTGCTCCTCTCGCCCTGCACAGATGAGGTGTGTGTGCAGGAGAATGCAGAAACAGCCAAGAGCCCCGATGTTGGGCAGTGAAGTACAACTTAGGTCATGCATCTATCCTGCATCACGCACTTGTTGAATGATGAATGAACGATATGCGCTTGATCTCAGAGTATTCATTGCTGACTAAACTGCCGCAGCTGCGATTCGAGCGTAGGCAGCAGCTTTTCCTGCCACATCTTGACACCATCGTGAGCAGCAGGTTTGAAACATTTCATGAAGTCCTGTGCTGCTGCCCCCTTGTTTGCCTCGCTTACAGCGCCCTTTGCTGCCAATGACTGCAGGTCAATGCGCAAGCGCTCCTGACAGTCCGACGCAGCCGAGGCCATTCGATTTTGATACGTGTTGACAGCCTGCTGCACTTGAGTCTGAGCTTGCTGTAAGGGTGTGGAACACTGCTCAGTGCAGCTGCGTCGTGCCTGCCCGTCGCCGGCACTTTTTACGCATTGTATGGCACATTCATGGAAGCGTAGCTGCACACAAGTAACTTGGCACGAGAGTTCACTGGCTGCACCAGCATGTACATACCTCAATTTGAGCAACATACTTCTTATCTAATACAGCCAGTGAGTTTTCAAGTTGCTTTCCGTGTGCTTCCGACAGCTGCAGCAGCTGCTGCTGAAGTTGGGCCTCCATGCGGATTTTGATTCAAGAATAGTTGTGCTGCACTCAAGTAGCAGACTAAGTTGCGCAGGTTTCGAATTTGTGCTCAAACAGGTCCATACAATTTACGTAGTGTTTCCTTACAAGTTTGCTCTTCCCAATTCGGGAAACACTCGCGTTTCAGATTTAGCATGTCTAATGCTGCTGCAGCTGTGTTGGGGGCCTGCTGCCGTGGGCTGCAGCGTTTCAGATCTTTCACTGCCAAGGTTTGTCAGCAAATTGGTCACATACATGTGACAGACAGTTTGCCCTGTCCGTTTCAGCCTTGTACGTGCATGACGGCTGGCATGCCCGCCGTGAAGCAGTCAAGATGTACTCATCAAGGCAAGCATGCAGTGCTAATTAGCACGCGCAACCGAAAACAAAAATGTGTTTTCGCTCTGTAAGAAAAGTGCATATATAGCCTTCACTCGTCTTGCACTGAGTCACTGGCGTCTTCGTCTTCGTCGTCGTCCAGGCCAACCCATGCCATGAAAGCAAACATGAACTCCTTGAAGGTGACGCTTCCGTCCCCATCCCAGTCCAGCTCGGCATAGCGTTCATCGGTGAGGAAGCCGATGGCGTCACTATGGTGCGATGCGGTGACGCCCTTGGCGCCTCCCTGCTGCGTGAGCGCGTCCATGCTCTGGGACAGCTCCTCCTTGCGGATGCACCCAGTGTGCTTGGTGTCGAAGTAGAAGAATGCTTCCAACACGAGAGTGAAGCAGTATGCAATTGCGGCTCCATCTCCGCCCAGCAATGAGGACTTGAGCTGAGTGTCCGAAAGAGTTTGCTGCAAAGGCATTCGACCTGGTGTCGTACACTGCAAGGGCACAAGAAGCAGGAATGTCTTACCAGCTGCTTCACTTGAGATCTAGATATGGTTTGACTGCGTCTGCTGCGCGATGCAGGCTGCTCCTCATCAAAATCTGCAGCGCTTCCAGACTCCAGTGCGGCTTGCTTGGCGTTGGCTTCGGCAACAGCTTGTCCACTGCTGGGAGTGTGCACAGGGGCATCATTCAACACGGGGATATCGCCGAGCAAATACCCCAAGGCTAAAGAAACAACAAATTCTCGGAATGTCAGGCCCTCAGTCTGGTGAAAGTCAGAGTTCTGCGCCAATACCTGTGCAACGAGCTCAGTTGTTCAGTCACGCTCTACGCACCACGAAGACATCCTTGACTTCAGCAGCTCCACATGAAGATCCCAACTTCTGCATCACTTTGGTAAGCTCCTCGTATTCAATCTTGCCGCTTGAGTCCTGCATTTGGGATGCCTGCGAGTCTGTTTATTGCAATTAGAAAGAGTGCTACTTACATCGTCAAACTCGTTGAAAACCTTGCGAATTTTCCGCAGAGTGTTTGCAATGAAAGGGAACTTGAGTAAAATTCGGTTGAAGCTGTGGACTTTCTGAGGGTTCTTCGCGGCTTCGCCTTCCTTGTGCTTCACAAGCTCAGCGATTCGCGCATCAAGCGCGGTTGATTGAGATGCCTCACTTGCCATTGTCGAGCGGTTCGCAAGGGTTCGAAGCCTGCAGAAGCTGTTGTTAGTGCAGCAATGTTAGCTTGCACGACTCTTGATGCTCCAATTATTTATTGCACGTTTGCAGTCTTGGTACACCACACAAATCTGCCAACAACAATGAGGCATGTCTCTCGGTATCCCCCCTAACGCAGTTGTGTGGCCCAAAACGCACTTTCTCGCGCTTGTCACACAGGTGGAGACAACAGCCGACATCTTTCAGCAGGCTGCCCATGTGCCCACTCATTGGCACGCAAGGAGCTTTCGACATATTCAGGGTATATTCCCTGCATTGCCTCAAGCTGGCGCATGCAGCTTGCCTCCCGACCAAAAGGAGATACCCTGTAAGGCACATCTTACAATAATCTTACCCTCACAATGGCGTGGGACTTAGATGAGGTTTTCTCATACAAGGTGCGCCTGCTTTGAGTCTGCCCCCAACGCGGAATTTGCTCACTCTGTTTGGCTACAGGTCCAGAGAACCGTGCGCATTCGGGACAGGCGGCTTGGCTTTTTGTACTACGGGGCACTGTTCCTCATTTTTGTTTACATTGTCGTGTACGTTCTCGATGCTATGTCTTTTGGTTCACATTCCATTCCTCACCCCGCCCAGTTTTAACATTGTGATCCAAAAAGGGTACCGAAAGACCGGTGATGTTGTAGGGACAGTCCGCTTACAGCTACAGGCACCTTCCGACGAGTACTATCGCACTGCTCGCCCATACTGTGGTGATGGAGGCAGTTTTATTGCGAGTGGCGGCCGTGCTGCCGGCCGGCACGAGTGCGTATTTTGGGACCAGTACGATGCCGTGTTTCCCCCCGTGGAAGCAACAGCAACTTTTTTGACTACCCGCTTCAGCCGCTCTGTGTTCACCCGACCTGCCAACTGCACCGTACTCTCTGAGCCATCCTGCCGGTATGGCCCTGGGCAGAATAAAACGGCATTCTTCGTCTCGGACCCCACATTCTTCACACTGTTCATTGACCACACCATGAACGCGCCATCGCTGGACCTCTCGCGCTCTGCAGTGGACATGGATGGAGTGCTAGCCTCTGGCGCTGGTCGTGATGGCAAGAGCGTGGACCCGTGTGCGCCCTACACAGACTGGGGCTTCACCTGCCCCTCCTTCATCTCCGTGGGCAAGCCAGGCGAAACAGACATACTGCCCATGGCAGCCCTGCTGCGAGCAGCGGGCGCGAACTTGAGCGACTTCGTCAGCTCAGACCCAACTAGCAGCCTGTACAATGAGACGAAGCGATACGCAGGTGTAGTCCTACTGGTCAGCATTGAGTACGACAACTTCTTCTCGTACAACCCTGACGCAGTGAGGTACACATACGCAGTATCTGAGGTGGCCAATACTGAGTTCAAGGCCCAGCAGGTGATCCCGGAGCCGGGGGAGGACACGCAGCGCCGCGTGCTGCTGGACAGACACGGCGTGCGTGTGCTGGTGCAGCAGACGGGCACCATTGGCAAGTTTGACTTCTCCACGTTACTTGTGCAGTTGGTGTCTTCCCTTGGCCTGCTGGCTGTGGCCACAGCCCTGGTGAACTTCATCGCTTTTAGCGTGCTGCCCATGAAGCACATTTACAAGCAGTACAAGGAGGTTACCAGTGTGGACTTCAGTGACATTGAGCACTTGCCACCATCATCTCTGGCCCGGTTCCGCTCTGAAGATCTGATTAACCCACAGCCAGCCATTTTTGCAGGCGTCGGCAACGCCGGGGACGGAGGCGAGGTGATGGCTGCAGGCAGCAACCCGGCGGCCACGCAAGTCAAAAGTGCCCCAAAGAAGCAGAAAGCAGCTGCCACTGGATTCTTTGCACAGTTGGGACAGGAAACTGACATTGACAGCGGCGTGGACGAATCGGAAACTGAGGACTCCTTGGCTTAGTGTTGGCGTGTGTGTTGCGGGATTTGCTGAATACAAACAGAGCCCACACTGCCTCCATTATCTTGATGTGCATGCCACCACCACAGGCAGGCAGTCTCCCATTTAATCTTGCCCCCATGTCCATTGCCTCCCACCATCTCGCCTGGTGTGCCCCCACATGTCCACTGCCACTGATTTTCCCGATCACCCAGCACCCGTTTCTCCACTGAGAGAAAAAGCAAACGGTTTGCTCATCCTAACTGAAGAACGAGAGAGCTGTGTGTAGTTGCCAACGTGGGCACCAACAGTCTGCAGCAGCCATGTTTGAGACCCCTGTCCTGGACCATTCGAGCCATATGCATGCGCTCAAGATGGCTTGCGGCAAGGCCTACAATAGTATGATATTTGAGCTGCCAGTATATCCTTTTTGGGAGTCAACGCATTTGCTGGTCGAGCCCTGCGGGTAGCTTCACAGGTGGCTGACTATGAGCGACGATGTCTCACCTCTCGCGCAGGAAGTTGAGCACCATGCGCAACTAGCTGTGCAACGGCTAAGGGATGGCTCAGTGTCAGATGCACTAGTGAGTACCTCAACATACATTCGTGTGCCTCGATCTCATGTTACCACTCCACAGAGAGAAGCGCGTTTATTCAAGCGCTCGAGAGAGCTAGCTCAAACAATTTCTGCAGCAGCGCCTGCATCAAACAGTGCTGTGGCCAAGGTGAGTAACTGCGGTTAGTAAGCATACGAACGGAGAGATATTGCGCCTGCAGGCTTTGGACGACTCTCTCATCTCTCTGTCTGAGTTGTTTGCAAGTCCGAGTGCTGGCAGCCACCACGTTGTCCAAGCGCTTGTGGTGTCTTCACCCTCGTCCACGCTCGTCTGGACTGATGTCTTGGCTGGGTGTGTGAAGATCCACATGGTCCTCACAGAATTCGTTGGTTTGAGCGAACATTGTCTTCGAGTTGGAGAATTGCTTGCTGCGTTGTCCGCCTTGCTTGGCTGGCTGGCTCAATCGCCAATCTCGGCATTGCACCCAAACCTCGAAGCATCCTCTGTCTGCGCTGCGCTATGCTCGAAGCACCACATGCATGCTACATGCACTCGAGTACCAGATGCTCTGCACAGCATCAAGTGCTGGCAGGACCTTATTACGGCTGTGTATCCCCAGCCCCTCAGTTTGGCGGCCTCGGCCAGCGCCGCTCGCAACGAGGCGAGGCTGTACATGCGGGCGTGGCGTGATGTAGCTGTATCTGCAGCCAGCGCCCTGATAGTCATAGCAGAGGATGTCGATGCCCCCTGTCTCGCAGCAGCTGCTGGTTTTCTGTGTGTGGCCTCCCGCTTGCACCGCAGCGGGCTACTGCCGGGCACTGTCCCCGGCTCAGCAGGGCTCCGGACAGGCGCCGCCCAGGCGTTGGTCCCCCGCAGCCCATTCAGTGGAAGCTTCACGCCGCCCTCACTTGTGCACATGGCACAGTCTTGGGCCCACGGCACTGCAGCCCAGCTGATCGCGGCTAGGCAGGTTGCAGGTACTGCAGCACTCGCCGATGCCTGTGCTGGCGGCGACGCAAAGCAAGCCATTGGCCAGCTTCGAGAGTTTTATTCCTGGGCTATGGTTGATATCCCTGTCCCGCGACCTGCGAAGACGGACGTTTTTGTGGACATAGCGCCCACCCTCCCGCTAGCCCAGATGGGGGGGGTGCTGCGGGAGCTGAAGCAGCAGCACACGCACCCGGTACATGCAGGCGACAGATCACAGGGATTCAACACCAAGCAATCCAGACAAGATGAAGCGTCGCCTTCTGGTGCACGCATGCCGGCAGTCGAGGCGGTCTGGCGCACCATTGGGGCTCCGAGCACATCCCACCTGCATGAACTCAGTCGCAGCGGTCACTATGCAGCTGCAGTTGCATTCGGAGCAGCATGTGTGGATCACTTGATGATAAGTGCCAACAACGTGCTGCCCAGTTTGCCCACAGCAGGCCATGTGCCTGCCCCTAGCATGGTCTGGGTGCACGCCTGCGTGTCAGCAGCTGCCACTGTGGGCACTTGCCTGGATGAAGCCGTACCCGGTGCAGCAGTGGACAAGCTAGATGAGCCTATGTTGTCTCAGTTGCAACGCACGAAAGCGTACATTGTGGGGGCTCTGGCTGCCTGGGAGTTCCTCCTGCTGCAGTGCGTGGCCACAGGTGGTGACTTGCCCCCAGAGGAGGCATCTGTAATGACGCTTCTGCAACCCAAGGTCTTGGCACGCACTAGCGGACTTCAGTACATCATTCGTCAGTTTGAAGGCTGGGACAGGTCACACCATGCAGTACAGCAGCTGTTCTCGCTTTGTGTTCCAAGCTTGCTGCCTGCCGAGCAAGCTGGGGAGTATGAGTTCCCGGCGACTGCCGCTCCCACTGGAACGCTGTACTGGTGTCTGCAGCAGTGCATCGTTCTGTATGGGCTTTTGGACCAACAGGCCCTGTGCGCCCCGGGACCCCTGGGCGAGCAATTGGTGCTGCTGCACTTGCTGTTCACACGCGGCACCACCGCTGCGGGGGGGATGATGCAGCTGCTACATCACAGCCAATTGCACGTCTCCATCTACAAGCTCATCCCTGGCAGCAGCCGTGCCTCCATTGAGAGCCGCGGCGTGGGGGCAGCGCGGGGCAGCAAGGAGCGGCAGTACGGCGTCACCGCCCCACGGGAAGCACCCCCGCCTGCCAGTTCCATCTCCGCAAAGCAACGTGCAAAGCACAACACAGCGCTGTCAGACGCACTAGATGCGCATTCGCACGCCTGCATGCGCGCTGTGCAGCGCTCGTTGGCCGTGGTGGATGCAGGGCTGCAGCGGCTTGGTGGGGTGCGCACGCACGGCATCAGTCAACTCCTGTGTGGAATGCTTTTGTGCGCCGACAGCATTGTAGCAGCCCTGGCTCCGTCAGATAGCACCCCCCAGTATCTGCATGGCTTCCTTCCGCTGACGTGGCAAGGCTGTCTGTCCTCGGCACGGCTTTGCCGGCGCAGGAGCACTGCTGCTACTGAACAGCTCCAGGCGTTCTCCCTATGGCAAATGTGGGCAAACACATCCGCGTGTCATGCTAGTGGAGATTCGGGTAAGTGGCTTTCTTCCTGGGTGCGCATGCAGGCCTGCTCCAGTGCGCAGCCACTGGTGGAAGCTGGCCTGCTGCCGGGGGGGCTGCATGCTGCGCTCCCACCCACACAAGAGGAGTACGCAGCACACACCACACCAACTGGATCTTGGTTGCAGTTTCGAGCAGGGATATTCAACGCAAGTCAGGACATTCCACCTGGTGCCACCTGGCTGCAGTGGAGGGATGCCTGGCAGCACAGTGCGCTGGCGCCTGGCTCCGATGACCTGAAGCTCGCAGCAATGCTTGCCATAAATGCAGGGCATCCAGCGCATGCAGCGGTGCTGCTGAGCCTGTGTGAGGACGCCGCCCTGTTGCCCGCTGCCCTGGCTGCAGCTGCGGTGGCAGTGGAGGAGCACATGCGGCAAGGAGCACAAGCCGACCATGAGCGATTAGGGCAAATATTGGGACAGCTGGCACACGAAGGTGTCATTGAGAGTCTCTTGCTGCATGCCCGCAGCGCTGGGTACGAGCGTTGCACTGCACAGCTGGCGGCTGGGGGTGAAGACGTGCACGGGGAGGCTGCAGCAGACGTGCGCAGCGCTGGCCTCCAGCTTGCTGCTGCTGTCATCAGGCAGGTCCGTGCCAAGCAACCCATAGATGACCACTCTGCATTATGTCGGCACACTCTGCAGGTGCTATTGGGCTGAATGCACTGCATCTACCATGGGTAGTGTTTCTCGCGCCTCGTCGCCCCCTTCCGCAACCAAGGCACATTCTCAGTCACAAGAGAAGCGGCAGCCTCGAGGTTTGTTGTGAACCCAAAACTTTAAATGCCTGTGCCACTTGCCTGTACCCTGTTGCGATCATTTGAGTTGCTTGTCCTCGCAGCGTATTTCAACTCTAGTGGCACCCTCTTGATCCGCCATGTTCGACAAAATCCTGATCGCAAACCGTGGCGAAATCGCATGCCGTGTGATTCGCACTGCAAGACGGCTCGGTGTGAAAACTGTTGCTGTATACTCTGATGCTGACCGCAACAGCATGCATGTCGCGAACGTGAGGCTGCTGAGCCGTGAGCTGGTGCAGTGCACCTGACGCCCTCTGTACGCAGGCCGACGAGGCAGTGCACATTGGACCTTCGCCACCAGCCGAAAGCTATTTGAAGGGTGATTTGATTCTAGATGTCGCAGCTTCACGTGGTGCACAGGCAAGTATCACTCTGACGCGTGGCTAACTTGCTGATGTAATTTTAATACCCACCGTATACGCAGGCTATTCACCCTGGCTACGGTTTCTTGTCAGAGAATGCAGCCTTTTGCCGCGCATGTGCAGCAGCAGGCGTGACATTCATCGGCCCCCCCGTAAAGGCTATCGAAGCTATGGGCAGCAAGAGTGCCAGCAAGGACATCATGTTGGCCGCCAACGTGCCCTGCACCCCTGGGTACCACGGCGCCAACCAGGACGCCGCACACCTGCTGGCAGAGGCCAAGAACATCAAATTCCCCGTTATGATCAAGGCTGTACTGGGTGGTGGCGGCAAGGGCATGCGCATTGTGCACAATGAGGCTGAGTTCGTCTCCGCCTTGGACGCCTGCCGCCGGGAGGCCATGGCTAGCTTCAATGATGACGTAGTGCTACTGGAGCGATACCTGACAAAGCCCCGCCATATTGAAGTGCAGGTGTTTGCGGATGCCCATGGGCACGTGGGGCACTTCTACGAGCGGGACTGCTCGGTGCAGCGCCGTCACCAGAAAGTCCTGGAGGAGGCCCCCGCCCCTGGCATGACCCCTGTGCTGCGCAAACGCATGACAGACGCAGCTGTAGCAGCAGCACGTGCTGTGGGGTACCAGGGCGCCGGCACAGTGGAGTTTATGGTGGATGAGGATGTCAAGGAGGGCACCTCCGCCGACGAGAAGGAGTTCTTCTTCATGGAGATGAACACACGCCTGCAAGTGGAGCACCCCGTCACTGAACTCATCACAGGTGTTGACCTGGTGGAGCTGCAGTTGCGTGCAGCCGCCGGGGAGCATCTGCCGCAACTCGAGGAGGAGGGCCCCATCATCGGGCACGCCATTGAGGCACGTGTGTACGCGGAGAACCCCCTGGCCAACTTCCTGCCAGCTACCGGCAGCCTGCAGCACCTGGCCGCCCCCGAGCACATGCCAGGTGTGCGTGTGGACACTGGTGTGCGTGAGGGTGACGAGGTGAGCATTTTCTACGACCCAATGATCAGCAAGCTGATTGTGCACGGGGCGGACCGGGAGCAGGCCCTGCGCCGTATGACGCAAGCCCTGGCAGAGTACCGCATCGTGGGCCTGCCCAATAACCTCGCCTTCCTTGCCAAGTGCATCAAGCACCCCGATTTCGTGGCTGGGGGCGTGGACACGTCATTCCTGGGCAAGCACCTAGAGGCAGTGCTGCCCACTGCGGCACCCGTGCCGGGCATCGTCACCGCCCTGACTGCCACGCTGAAGCACATGTCCACACTGCAGACCGCCCTGGCTGATAGCTCAGAGAAGGGCCCCCTGTCCCCCTGGGACGTGAGTGACGGCTCCCGCCCATTGGGTGAGCTGGACATCAAGCTGCAGTTTGTAGATGCCGCCACCGCCACGGAGGAGGAGGATGGCACCGTGACGGTGGCACTCAAGGCCACTGTGGGTGGTGGAGCAGCCGGTGCTGGTGGGTACTTCATGGACAGCACTGGTGCTGACATGCCCGTGTTCAAGGCCAGTGTGGGTGGGACCACTTACGCCGTGCAGGTCAAGGGCCTGCAGGCCGACGGCAGCTTCATCGCTGTGGTGAACGGACACAATGTGCACGGCACCGTGGTGTTTGGCGAAGATGCTGCCCATGTGTACATCCCCACCGGCATGGAGCAGGAGGGAGAGGCCACAGAGTTCACTCTGGGCGTGTCAGCCCCCGACCACGGTGTCGCCGGCGAGGGCAGTGGGGCACCTACAGTCGTCACCCCCATGCCTGGCAAGGTCGTCAAGGTGCTCGCCAAGGAGGGCGACAGCGTCAAGGCCGGGCAGCCCGTGGTCATCCTGGAAGCCATGAAGATGGAGCACGTCATCAACGCCCCCATCACAGGCAAGGTGGTGTCGCTCAAGTTTGCCGAGGGCGAGCAAGTGGGCAGCGGAGACGTGTTGGCAGAGTTCAGCGCAGAGGAGTAAGCTGGCAGATGAATGCATTTGGACCTTATGACTTGATAGGCACTACGATATCTTCAACTTCCTCCTCGACGCCTTCTTCTATATGGGGGGCAGACTTGGTCACGGGCAGGGCGGGCTGTGCCTTGCTTTCCACGGGGGCTGCAGTCTTGGCGTCCTCCGAGGAGCCTGCAGCAGCGCCTGCTGTGGGAGGTGCGCTCAACACCACGGGGGCTTTCTTGAGCTCCTCGGGTGCGAAGGTGATGCCCTCCTCCACACCCTCATCCTGGGCAAGGGGGCCGCCGGTGTGCTTGGCTGACTTGTCGCCGCCGCTCATGAGCAGGCTACTGCCCCAACCGGACTTGAATGGAGAGGAGGGGCTGCTGGCACCGCCGCCAAGCTTGCCGATGTACCCCAGAGCGGAGCGGTACTGCCGGGCTGCCCAGTGGCGCACTGAGGCAGACAGGGCATACAACAGGATGAAGGCGAAGAACACCATGAGGATGGTGTTGGAGGTGACGATGAGGCCCCGCACCGTCTCCGCGGTGGCGTCGCTCAGCTCGCCCTCCTCGTACAGCACCACACCAGACATGGCGGAGATCCACAGCACCACCAGGGCAGCGGTCTCTGCCGCGTTCAACAGACTGCTGGCAAAGGGACTCTGGCTCACATGCAGACACAGGCTGGCTGTCAGGATCATCACCATAAGGGCGGACTGGGTGAAGGGGGCACGCACAGTGACCGACACAGTCGTCATGACGATCTTGCGGGCCACGATGATGAACTCCCAAGACCAGTATCCGGTGCTGCTCAGGGCAGCGGCTTCGTCTTCCGTGATGATGGCGCCAGTCTTGGAAGCTTTGCCGCCAGCTGGCGTGGGGTCGTCATCAGCGCCGTCCTCCTCCACAGGGTGCTTGGACTCACTGAGCCCCACGTGCACAGGCATATCGTACTCCTCGTCTTCGTCTTCACCATCAGAGAACTCATCGTGCTCATCGCCCAGCAGCCAAGTCCACATCCACCCACAGGTCTTGGGGCGATACCGTGCCCACTCCGGGTTCGCCTTCACTTCCTGCAGCACCACCTTGGCGCGCGCACTGCCCAGCAGGGCGCCTGGGCCCAAGCGGTATCCCATGTACAAGAAACCAAACGTATTCCGCGTGTGACTTCGGTTCAAGTCGTACTTATAGTATGCAAGCAACAGCACAGCAGCGACGGGCAGCCCGAGGCCGAAGAAGATCAAGCCCACGTATGCAAGGCTGCGGGCTTGGTCGTACTCATCGTCGAATTCGCCGTGGCGAAGGTCTGATCGGAAGCGGATGAAGCCGAAAAGAGGCTCATCAAATGTGTCCAGCACAAGCAGGGTGGCCTTGGTGACACTGAAGTGCGCCAGGAACAACAGCACCAGGGTGGCCCGAGCACCCTTCTGTCGCACTGCACTCCACATGCTGGGCTCGCCTTCGTCCACTGGGGTGTCATTCATGGTGGTGCGGCTGGGGCTCTCCGCGGGGGCAGCGACATGCTTGGGGGGCATCTCCAGGGTGGGCTTGGTGACCTTGTTGTTCTTGGGGGATAGCGCGACGCTGCCTGCAGGCTCCTGTGACACTTCGGCGTCTGACATGCTGCGTTCAGGCTCGCCTACAGGGCCGCCACTGAGGGAGTCGGTGGCGGGGGCGGTGTTGTCCCCGGGGCTCACCAACACGGCGTTGTCGGGGGCGTCATCGAAATCCAAGGAAGACGCATTGGAGCGGGCAGAATCCATCGATGCGCCAGTGCCGGCTGCAAGCACTGGCTTGTGCGGAGTGGACACCTCAGTCTTGGTGCAGACAGCACGGTACGCCAGGTACATCAGCCCAAGCACCAGCCCCATGCCCAAACACACAAAAGGAAGCGACAGGAACAGGTAAAAACGGCGGTAGAAGCCCAGGTTGTCGCCGAACGTGCACTGGATGGGGTTGGACTGCAGGGGCACACCCCCGGCCACGTCGCCCAGCACGTTAATGACGTCATCCAGAATGCTCCGGGGGGGGAGGCGGGCCGTCAGCAGCAGTGAAGCCAGCTGGGCCCATGTAGATGCGATACGCAGCAGCGCAGTGGTCATGTTGTCGCCGGTGCTGGGCGTCTTGAGGGCGATGTACACCACCAGGGCGAACATGATGATGAACATGACAGCGGACAGGCCCACACTGGCGCCGGTTTCCCAGCATGCCGAGCACAGCCCCTGGGGATTGCTCTTGGCCCACCCTGACTCGCACTCGGAGCACAGGATTCCGCTGTGTCCCTCAATGCATGTGATGGCAGTGCCGTTGCCGTCGGCCTCGCATGCCTCCTCAGGGATGCATGAGTGGAAGGAGGTGGCAGTGCCCACCTCCGCTTGCAGCAAGCTGTTGGTCACGGCTTCGTCGGAGTCAGTGTCCACGCTTGTGCTTTGCAGCATGCGGCGTGCGGTGCTGCTGCTGTTGGTCAGCTTGCGCTGCTGCCGCACGGCGTTCAGCATGGTGGGGGTGATGTCGTCTGCCGTCAAGCAAGTCTCACACCAGAACCCAGACTCTAGCCGCAAGTTGCCAGCTACACATAACACGCCGTCACTTGGGCACTCGTTGCAGCCCTTGCCGTCGCTGCGGCTGAACTTCCCGTCACCGCAGGGGCTGCAGCGAATCGTGTTGCCAGCGACACTCTTAAAAAAACCCTCTCGGCAAGCCTGGCACACGATGCCTCCATGCACGACGCCTGAGACAGGTGTGATGAAATCGGGGTCAGCCAAAGAGTAAGGCGTGAAGTCAGTGATGTTCTGCACTCCGGCATTCACACGCTCGAAGCCTGCAGCGCACAGACACTCCAGCCTGTCTGCACTGAGAATGTGCTGTGAGTTGCTACCTGCGGTGTCGCACTGCGCCTCCAAGACTTCAACCAGAATGGGCGAGGGCTGGTATCCCTCCACGGGGGCGCCATCGATGGACACCTCCACAGCCACCCGGCCAATGCGCTTGGGGAGGATGTCGATGACAACATTGCCGTTCTCTACAGGCTGCACCACCACATCAATATCCCCGTCGGTGTCAGGGTTGATGACTGCCGGCTGCAGCAGGGTCACCTCCGGGATGGTGGGCACGGGGGGCCCGAAGCCGTACCGGTCTCGCAGCACCAGGTTCAATTGGTGCGGGCCGGCGTCATTGGCCACGATCTTGTATGTAGGCTCCAGCTCGCGGTCAGGGCGCAGCTCAGTGGTCTCAGGGGCAGCATTGCCCACCACAACCTCCAGTGTGACGGGAATCACGCGGCGCTCCGTGCCCAGGCCAGGGGTGACAGCCACATTGGCAAAGCCGGGTGAGTCCGCACGGATGGTGGACACGATCTCCACAGAGCTAGTGTACGTGCCTGGCGCCAGCAGGTGATTGGGGGATGCCTGCCCTGTGGCTCCTGGGAAATTCGCAGCCTCCAGCCACAGCGACGCCAGGCGGCCATCAGTGGTCAGCTGCACCTTGCGGCGGCCAGCGCTGTCGGCGCGAGGCAGGAGGACTTTGATCCACTCGGGGGCATTGAAGGCCGTGTTGATGGTCAGGTCCAGATTGTAAATGGGTGCCATGTTCAGCAGCTCGAAGATAACGATGTCAGAGGACTCGGGGGAGAGCGTGAACACAGCCTCCTGGGGCCAAATGGTGTACAGGGACACCTGCAGGTCAATAGGGATGGTCAACTGCATGGCGCTGGCGACTGGCAGTGGCGTTGGCGAGTCAATGGAGTCCAGCTGCGGCAGGACTGCTGCACCCACAGCCCCTGTGTTGGACAGCAGGGAGGCGTCCGCGCCCTCCGTCCCCAAAAAGTGCGCTGGCACGTCGAACAGCAGGTTCGTGGAGAACTGGTCAGTGGAGTTGCCGGGGGCTATGACATCCAGGGGAATGCGCACTTCGCTGAAGGGCTGCACCACGCCGTACCCCACGGCGCTGACTGGGTCCACGGCTGATCCCATGTCCAGCCAGGGGCGGGCGCCGCCGTGCCCCACCAGGGAGGACGCCGTCTGCACATTCAGACGGTAGTCCATTGGCAGCAGGCCCGTGTTGAACAGGCGCAGGATGCGGGAGGTGTTGCCCTGGGGCACCAGGGAGGTGAACAGCGCAGACTCGTCCGGTGTCACTGTGTTGGACAGCACGGTGAGCTGCACGGTGAAGGACAGCGGCGTGGGGGGAAGCGTATCCACGGTGATGCTGCCGTCCACTGCAACGATGATGCCGCTGCCATCCACGCCGGTGACGTTGGGAGACATGGCAAAGGTCAGGTGGTTCGAATAACCAGGCTCCAGCCCGGTGCCGTCCACTGAGACCTCGATGCGGGACACGCGAACTGACTTCCCGTCAATGGTGCGGTCCACTGGGGCACCCACGGTGACGGTGCTCCAAGATGGTTCATCACTGGCACGGTACAGGATCCAGTCCAGGTGGTCAGCAGGCACGGCCACATCAACATGCACCAGGCCAGGCTGGGAGGCGGACGCCACCGACGCCCCAGCTGGGCTCGGCACCCAGGAAACATCCACGTAGCCAGGTGTCACAGAGATGGGGAAGAAGCCGTCAGTGGTGATACCACCGTAGGTAGCACGCATGCTTGCTGGCAGGGGGGGCTGGACGGCAGGAACGATGTGCACATCCAGAACCACAGAAGTGGTGCGCCCGTTTCCACCAACCACGGTCAAAGTGACAGGAAGCTTTGCAACAGACTTTGGCGGCGCAGGAGGTGCATCGATCAGCTCAAGAACAGCAGAATCTGGGGAGGGCAGCCCTGCTGTGGCGCCAGATGCGACCACAATGGTCACAGTAGAGGCTGACCAGGACACTCTACCTTGAGACGGGAAGGTACCAGCAGCACGGGAAATCGATGCAGAGGCTGAGGCAGTGAGCCAAGAGCTGAGGCCAGAGCAAGGAGAATATGTGTTCCACCAACCATTCACGTTTGTAGATCCGGGTGTGTGGTCTCCGCACTGCAGACCAGCCACAGCGGGATGCGCCCGCGCAGAGCCATTGGAGGTGTCTGTTACAACCAGGGACGGCACAACGACAGTGCCGGGACCTGCTCCTGACATGACTTGCCAAGCCTGATCTCTTTTATACTGAGGATAAAGTGGGGAAGTGAAGCCCGTTTCAAAGAGACCAGTGACTGGATCTCGAGAGAACCCTGAGGTTGAGTTGCTCAAGGTATCAACTGCATCCATACTTGCGCGGCTCAGCAGAGATACAACCACGGGCGGGGCTGCATCCCAAAATCCCGAATTTTCTCCACTTGAGCCTTCATCTCGCACAAAATCGAAGAAAAGTTGACGCTGCTCGCCTGCAAAAAATAAGTTCGTTGATGAAAAATCGACCGACGGAGACGCTCGGAGCAGAAACTGCCACGCAGATACTGTCGATACGCAGACGCAAGACACGAATGCAACAGTATGATTTTATAGACAAAGTCATGTTGCTTTGATGTTGCCTTGGTTAACGTTCTCGTAGGCAAGACATCGGACAAGCACGTGAGCTCACGTTTCGCTCGCTCCACTCAACTTACCTTGGGCTTGGCCAGCAAAAACTAAAGCCAATGCCAACACGGATGCAATCGCTTGCACTGCAAATGTTTCATTGTAAAAGTTCTGAGCCTCATAACGCAAGCATGCAGAGCAAGAAATCCATACTGCGGTATTCGCAGCGCGACCCGCTGAGAAATCGGCAGGAAACTTACTGTTATCAACAATCAGTAATTTTGATCGCAGGAAGGAAGCCTTGAATAACTGCCACTTTGTTGTGGTGCCCTCACAGTGCGAAAGCCTTGCTTTGATACCAAATCGGGAAAAGGAAATTTCGTGCCGGAGGCAAACACGAAATGTTGACGACTCCCGGGACACCAGCAGAAAGTTTCACTCCCAGCTATTTAGACGCCATGCACCGCATGCGCAAGAGCGTGGAAATGATTGCAGAAAGAAACTTGTGACTGTTATGCATTTCAGCGTCTCCTTGCAAGCAAGGTCCTTGTACTCCCAAGTTTCTAGATCTGTTGTTGCCTAGTCCCATGCACTGCTGTCAGGTCAGGGCCCCCTGGCCAGAACCCCCCAGGTCCAGGCCAGGTACCAGGGTTCGTGCGACGGAGACCTTGTGACCTCACCAGCCAAAGCGAGGCATGCCCACAGGCAAGGGTTATTAGGAGCTTGCACACCACCGTTTCTTAGCTCAATTGCCCCTCAAAAGACGAACATTTCGTCGTCACTATTTCACTATGTGCCGAGAATGGCACGCTGCGCTGCTTCTCAGCCTCTCCTGCTGGCTGGGCCTCTCGACGCTGGGCCCCTACGGGCCCCTGCGATACTGCGAGCATTCCAATAATTTTCTAGCTTGGAGCCTGGGCTGGGTGTGTAGTAAGTATGTAGCGAGGGACTGGTGCTGCTTTTCCAATGATTTGAAGAGCACAGGCAGGGGAGCCAGCAGCCCAGCAACTCATTGGCAAGCCTAGCACTATGGCTAGTTAATGCTACCCTTGACACGCCGCAAAAGTGTATCATGTGGCTGTGACAGCTGCCTTGATGCAGGTGGAAGCCAAAGTCTGGCCACACGGGTGGTCCCTCACTTGCAGCGCTGGCACCCGCGACTTGTTTTTCCAAGAACGCAAACTGTAGGAAAAGCCATTCGAGCTGTTGAACAGTTCATGATCAGTAGGTATGCCATTTGCGATCATGGCCCTGTTTACAGCTTCCTCGCGAGCTTCCTCGCTCACTTAGGCACGGCGAAAGGGCTGCTGCGCTTGACATGCCGTAGCCTGCTTCAACAGCTCCCGAAGGCCCCTATTTTGCATGTGAACAGAGGCCGAAGCATTGCGCATAGCCATAACCAATACTTGCCTTGGTGTAATCAAATAAGAAATAAATTAATGAAACTGATAATGCTGTTGAGCTGGTGCTTCAATTGCACTTGAGCTGTTCCAGGGCCTGTATTGCCTCAGCAGTCTTTGAGGACGGGGGAGCTGCCCTCAAGAATCTCAACACGGCAGTGCCGACATCAGAGGGAGGCTGCCATACACTGTGGTGCTGCGTGCGATGAAGAAGCTTGCAACTGAGTGTGCACACAAGCTTCAGCACGGATGCTGTGGTGTTTGCATGCCCTCCCCCAGCCGACAGAGTAAGAATCCATTGAACAGCGCCAGCATCAACCAGACACTTGGCGTGTGTATTCCCATTCTCACCTTGCAGAGCATTGACGAACCCAGCGGCCGTGTTCTCTTGCACTGCAGGCTCTGGAAACTGCACAGTAGTACGCAATAGCGATGTGAGGAGTTGTTCGCTCGCGATAGTGGGCTCCATGAATAAAACATTCCCAACCATACAGGTGCCCCATTTTCTGGAAGCAGCGGAGCTGGTTGAACTTTGCAGCATACGCTGAGTTGCAACTTGCAAGATGTCATGGCCTCCTTTCCCAAAGCTGAAATAGTCAGGCTCAACCACGCCAGCTGCAACAGCGCGCGCTACCAATTTGAAAGTAGCAGCGTCTAATCTGGGGTCAACTTGAGCCAATACCGTCCGCAGATATGCCTCCGCTGCTTCTGATAGCACGATTTGTGCGGTGGTGTGCACTGCTGAGCTGCACGCATCTAGGAACAGCTTCACGACTTCGCTGCAACATGGTGCCGTGGACACAGCTGTCACAAGGTGAGCATCCAACGCGGCCGCAGCCGTCCCATGGCTCTTGAGCGAGCAGAAGGCGCGTGCATGTACCAGCTGTGCCACCTGAGTCGCAATGCTTACATGCAGCGAAGCCGGCGGAGAACCACTTCGCCACAGCAAACAAAGTTGCTTTTGAGGCAGACTTGGCCATCGGGGAGCAAGAGACGCGCCGGAGAGTAGTGATTTGGGAAATGACTGACCATTCAGAGCAGCTACTACTTCAACGAGGAAGAAATCCCCATTTGCACGCTGCCTCACGAGACTGTGTGCAGCGGCGGCGGCGCCAGAGTACAACAGGTTCAAGACCAAAGCACTACCAACCGGTGCAGGGTCTGTATACTGCAACATGCCACATGCAGCAATTACTCTTGCAGTGATGGCCCTGGTACTGTCTTCATTCGGCTCTTGCAGTAAGAAGCGAGTGATTTGAACGCCGGCCGTGTTGCCAACGCCATGGAAGCGTGCGAAATCCTCGTCGGAACTAGGCAGGCAGCTCATGGCAAGAACAGCACCACAAACGACCAAGGAGCTGTCCTTAAAACCTGCCTCGCTCGCTTGTAGCACAGCTGCGAACCTCTGAATGCGCTCAGGCATTGAGCGAGCGCAGCGTTGCAAAGCTTGCAACACTCGAGTGCTGTAAGCCCTCTCCACCGAAAGCCCAGCACGCACACATTCTGTGCTTGTGTTCATCCAGGCCACGATGGAGAGGTGCCCAAGAGTCTCAAATGCATCTGTAGCGAGCCCTAACATGAGGCCAGCAGCATGCTTTCTCTGCCGCGCAGCGCCCTGCTGCAGGGCAATCGCACTCAGCACCTCATCCAGCAGCAAGTGCATGTCATCAACAGTGTCAGCTGTTTGATCAGTGAAGCAGTGGTTGCTTGTGGAGTTGGTACTGCCTCGCAGGGCCACAGCCACTGTTCGGAGGCAGATGGCAGCCCGCTCACAAGCAGCTTCAGAGCTGATTGGGTCAGCAACAGTTTCCAATACGTGTCTCCAAATGCAATTCCAATCCAGTGGCAGTATCGTATCTCTGCCTTGCAGTTGAACTGTAAGTTCAGCGGCATCTGCAAAATTGCCCTCTGCCATGGCCTGCGCAAATGCCCGCACACTTGCAGGCGTGGAGTGGCTGTGGCTAGCAGCTCCAGATTTATCCAGGAGTCGCTTTACAGCAGAGTCTACCGAGTTGAAACTTGCACGGTCTTCAGATGCACGGGTGCTGCACGCTGCGCCGTGCCCGTGCCTGAGGGGGGCGGACTCGGAAGCAGTTGACCCAGCTGGAGAGGTCAGTGTGGGAGCTGCATCACATTCAACATACACTAGTGGCAGCTCCGGGCCACTTGGTTGTTTTACTGTTGCACGGCCTTGCGCTGCAGCTGTGAGAGGGGGGGGGCTGAGGCAAGCCCCCAGCGTCTTCACTTTGTCTTGCAGTGCCGCCCACCTTGCGGCGCTGAATGATGCCACTCGCATGGGCACAGGCGCTGAAGGCTGCTTGGATGGACTGGCTGGGTCTGTTGCGTCGCCAAACCACACCAGGTGTGCCCCCGCAAATGCTCGGGGCCCTCTCCAGTCTGCACTGCTGCTCTGGATCGCAGGCAGGCTTGACCGGACAAATGGGTGCCTTGCCAACTGTGGCCAAGCCAATCTATCCCTTGCATCTTTTTGCAGCAAGCCACCGAGGAAACTGCGCAGGTGGGTGGGCATATCCACCGGCCAAGGCACGGCCTGCTTCAGGATCAAATCAACCAACTTGTAGATACTTTCAGTGTAAAAGGGGGGCTCCCCAGTGTACAGCTCGAAGAGAATCACACCCAATGACCACAAATCAGCCCTGAAATCGTATGGCTGTTGCTGCACCACCTCCGGCGCCATGTACAGCGGCGTGCCCTTCACCGAGGTGACCATGTTGGTGGCGGCGCTCATGCTGCGAGCAAAGCCGAAGTCACACAGCTTCACGGTGCCATCGGCACTCAGCAGGATATTCTGGGGCTTCATGTCACGGTGGATGATGCGGTTCGAGTGCAGGTACTGCAGTGCGCTCACGAGCTGCCCAGCGAGCTGCTGCAGCTCAGCCAGGGGCATGCTGCGGTCATCCTCCAGGACAGCGAATAAGTCACCCTGCGCATACTCCATGACAACCACGAAATGCTTGCGTTCTTCAAATGCATCGTATAGGCGAATGATGTTCGGATGGCTCAAAGACTGCAGAATACTGATCTCTTGGCGAAGAGCCCTGAGGTCTTTGCGGCTTTTTCCCCGCTTCACGATAACCTGCACAGCACAATGGGTCCAGTTCTGAGAACAACCTAATCCACCCAACTCACTTTCAAGGCTACCGTTGCAGAAGTTCCGCGTTTGCGGGCTCGGTAAACTCGACCAAACGAGCCTTCACCTGCGAGCACCCAACCATGATGGCGTTACGACACGTTGAGTGAGTGCAGTAAATACTCCGACATACCTATGCGCTCAAGCACCTCGTACTTCTCCATGGTACAGGAAGAGCTGCGAATCGAATGCTTGATTGGCAGTACTGCTTGCCACCTATACCAAGTGCATGGACAAGCTGAGGCTTGTGCTTCGGATGCGCAGGAGATTTGTCTTCAAACTTTATATCGCCGCAGCAGTCAAATTTGTATCTGCATGTTTGATTTTGAGCCCTCTGAGATCTTCCAAGGTACTGATGGAACTGGTTTGAGGGCTTCCCACACTCAACTGCATGAAATGGCTGACCTGACATCGCAAGGAAGGGGGGCGTCTGTTAGTTGTGGCTCCTGACATTTCGCCCGTTTTACGACTGTGAAAAGTTCCCATTCCACTGGCAATGGGCCTATGCCGACTGGGATTAAGCATATCTTTATTGTAGCAGGATCATGTGCATCTCTCCGCACTTGAAACGTTGTTGGGTTCTTGCGATCCATGTGGTTTGTCCACATTCGCCATTGTTGCCATCAATGCCTTGCTCGATTCAAGTTGAATGTATTCATACTGCTCACTCGCTTGTGTTGAGAGCAAGCGCAACACCCTGCAGCACCCAGTGGGAGTCGTGCTCGTCGGTAGCCAAGTCCGCCTCAAATACCAGCCCCACCCCCATGGCGTTGCGGCGGGCTTGCGTCACGTACACGGGGGTGCGGAAGGTGCCGTGCAGCTTCAGCTTGGCAGCTTCGATGGGGATGACCTGCATGATGGGCAGTGCAGTCACAAGCACCTTGGGCTCCTGCCGCTTCAGACAGCTGTCTTGGATGTCCCAGGCTGCGCCCTCCAGGAACAGCCCTCGCACGTAGCAGCCGTCCGTGAGGCGGCCAGGCACCTCCTCTGCTCCGCTGAATTGGGTGACCTTCGTGAACAGGGTGGACTTGTCCAGGGGCCAGTTCCGGCTCCTGCACGTGTCCTGCACCAGGGCGGTGAGGAAGGACTCGGGAATGTGCAGGCCAGACAGCCACATGACGGCGGGGTCGCGGTCTGAGATCCATGCGCTGTACTGCTCATGCCTGTCCGCAAAGTGCCGCATCCAGCTGCCCAGCGGCTTCTGTGTGTCTGGAGCCAGCACCCGCCACACATCCGGCAAGAAGCCATTGAACAGGGCGTTGCCCAGCTTCTCCAGTTCATCAGACATGCCGATTTCGCCCACCAGGGCGCGCTGCAGGTCTGCCAGGGATCCCGTCATGCGCACCACCAGGGCATTCCAGCGCTCCAGCTCCTGCAGGAGCACCACTTGAGTAGGCGACGGCGCCACTCCCTCTGCAGTGTACCGCTTGCGCAGGTTCACCATGTCCTCGGGCTCTGGGATCTTGTCCTGCACATCCTTGGCCACTTGGCCGATGAAGTCTTCCCGAGAAATACCCCCCCCCACAGAGGCAGACCTCGGCTGCAGAGAAATCAGGTTCACCCACAGCTCCTTGGAGGCAATGGTGAGGTAGCCGATCTCCGCGTTGGGGTGCAGCCCAAACACCGTGGGCCCACTCACATTGGGAAGCGTCTCCACGTACTCCTGGTACTCCTCAAGACCACTGGGGGGCGGCAGCTCGTAGTCAAAGGCGGAGCGGGAGAAGTAGAACTTTTGGTTGCGGTCGAACAGGAAGTCCCCCATGTACTCATTCAAGTACGTGGTGAGCACACGCCGGTCGAAGTCGTCAGATACACGCCCTCCATACATGGCGTCACCGATGAGGTACTTGAGGCTGCCCCAGGGAATCATCTCGTCGCCTGCAGCGTACGCCTTGCTCAAGTACATGCCCAGCAGCTGCCTGGACACCTTGAAGTCGCTTTCGTTGAAGTCATACGGCACGTTCCACCCGATTTTGCCATACTTGCGTCGCTCCAGAAGCACAGCATGCAGGAAGCAGAGGCCATACACCAGTGGCTTGTACGCGGCGTGGGGGCAGCCCTCCAGCTCTGGCTCCGTCATGCGGCTGTACAGCGCCGCCATGTTGCGCTGCAGGCCATCTGGCGGCTCCGTCACCACCTTGAGAGAGCGCTGCAGAATGCCCAGGGGGAACTTGTCTGTGGGCTCTGTGGTGAGCCACAGCCGGAAGTTGGGGTTGGGGTCGGTCATGCCCACCAGGATCTTCTCCAGGGTCTTGAGCCAGGAGAGCAGCAAGTGGCAATTCTGCAAGAGGATCCAGTACCCACGGGTGGCCCCCAAGTGCAGCAGCTCCTCTGCTTTGTGCTCCTGCCCCTGCCCCAGCGCCAGGAAGCGGAACTTGCTGGGGGGCGGGAAGTCCTTCTCGATGGCCAGGGCTTGGATGTCGCTCTGCGGGTCGGCGCCAGGGGACAGGATGAACACCATGGGGGAGGTGGGGGAGGACTGCTGGTAGATGCGTGTGTAGTTCAGCACAGGCGGCGTCACAAAGGGCTCGCCCATGTGCTCCCGCACAAACGCTTTCACGCCGTTGTACACGCGGTCAGTGCGGAAGCAGCGGTACACCAGCAGGCGCTC
>Ga0307982_1000753_pt1 | contig 25805 bp, 11 predicted proteins | sample OrgLakmetagen989_FD_201847 | JGI IMG/M metagenome (GOLD analysis project Ga0307982, IMG submission 201847) | Saline water microbial communities from Organic Lake, Antarctica - #989 | ecosystem: Environmental > Aquatic > Non-marine Saline and Alkaline > Saline | place: Antarctica: Organic Lake...
CACCGTGCCCCCCTCGCCCGGCACCCCTGCCACCCCCCTCACCCCCCCTGCCACGGCCACGGCCACGACCTCGCCCGCGACCGCGCTGCACCATGCCAGGGCCGTTGGAAGAAGCTGCGGTGTCCATATGAATGGAAGATGCTGGTACAATGGAGAACATGCTGGTGGGGGCGGTGCCTGCTGCCCGGGCTGCTGCACGGCTTTTGAAGGTTGCCTTCATCTGCTTCCCCACGAGGTAATCGCTGCTGAGCTGATGGGACATGTGGCGCTCAGCAACAGCAATGTTGATTCGGGGCCTGCTGTCGCTTTTTCGTTTTCTGTTTGCCAGCTGTGATAGAGCACTATTTCCCTGAGTTCGCTGCTTGGCATTCTGCTGCGAGTGCTGGCTGCTGTCCCCGTCTGCGCACCGGGCCACTGCTCACCAAAGCACTCCGTACCAGAAAAGGCGTGTCTTACCTTGGATAATGAATTGTGTGGAGCTGTTTGACTGGAGGCCAGCTTTTGTGCGGGCAGACGTATTGAACATCGCGCAGTACAATCACTAGTGCGGATATTGATGACCAACGCCAAGCAGCGTTCAGATTCCAGCTTAGGCGGGATGAAAGCACAAAATGCAGATTTCCGTCGATTAATTTTTGCATAAAAATGTGCGAGCAATTGGCTCTAGGCCTGTTGGGTATTGCGACCCCCCTGTCCACCCCGTAGCTCGGGTTCACTGTCCGGCCGGCTTCGCAAAGGCTGGCTCCTCGACACCACAGCCGCACATTTGGCTGCTGTGCTTTGCATGCAGCAAGAGATTATGTCGACAGGCACGAGCAGCTGCCATGTCCACCACGCCGCTATGCGCGTGCGTGCGGCAGTAGTGCCACAGCAGCCGCAGCACCGGCACCGCTGACGTGCTCTTCCCCGCCCCTGACTGCCCCGCTGCAAACATGCCCCCCCCCGCCTTCTGCTGGCTGTCCTTCACTGACAGCTTGCGAGCATGTGCAGCGATGTCCCCCAGGGTAAGTGCCCCGTGGCTGGGCCCCAGTGGGTGCAGCAGGCGGTAGCAGCGGTCTGGGTACTGCTTGGAAGGCAGCAGCTCCCCTGGGATGTCTGGCGTCTTGTTGTCCACACGCCCCCGCAGCAGCAGCGCCAGGCCTGGGAACCATCCGTGTTTCCCAAGTGTCTGCAGCTCCGTGTTGTACTGTGGGTACCACGTGCCCAGCTGTGCGGCCACGTGCTCCAAGGTGCTGGACGCCGGCAGCCGCAGGAACTTGTAATGTGTGCCCCCTATGGCGCTGGAGAAGAAGGGGCCCAGGGTGAAGGGCTCAGGCGTGCGGCCCACCTTGAAGGTGACCATCTCCACCGCTGGTGCCGCCTGGGGCGCCGGTACAGCTGCCTGCGTGTCCGACGCGGCAGCTGCAGCACCAGGGGCGGCTGCAGCTGAGCCCTGGGGGCTAGCGGCACGGGCGCGCTTGGCTGCGGAGGGCATGACTGGTGCCCCATGTGCAGCACCACTGGTGTCTATTTCATGCTGCACGCTGCTACCTTCATCTTCGGTTCTGCTGCGCTTGCCGTGGGCTGGGCTGCTCGCCGCCAGGGCATTGGTGGCGGGGGCAACAGTGCTTGCAGGCGCTGCCGCTGCCGCTGCCGCTGCTGCTGCTGCTGCTGCACTGACCCCAGGACTGTCCTTCGGGGATGCACTCGATGTTGCAGTTACAGTGGCTGAAGCGCTGGTAGGCTGAAGCACCCCCCCTTGTGTGGGTTGTATGACGCCCCCCTCCACAGCATCTGCAGCTTCCGCAGAATCCGAAGCAGCAGCCGACGAGGCTGCTGCCACCTCTGCAGCATCGGCTTGCATGCGGCGGGTGGCCAGCAGCAGCTTGGCGTCAGCTTCAGACTGCTCCCCACGTCGTCGCTGCAAACAAAGGGGGTGCAGGGGGGCAGCGGCGAGGCAAGTCAGGGAGGCACTCACCACTCCAGAGTGCTGGGCAGCATCACGAATAGCCACAGCATTGGCACGACTTGCATGGGCCACTTGCTCTAGCTTGCTGCTCTGCTGGGCTTCGTAGCTTTCCACATCCGTGTACACGAGCTCGATCAGCTGCAAAGTGGACACTCACGGGTGGTGGCAGACCAGGCAAGGCTGGAAGCGCGGAACGCACCTTCGCAAAACGCTCATCCCGTTCTAATGAGCGTCGCGATGGAATTCGTGTGCGGCACAGAGGGCACTCGTTTTTCAGAGTGCGCAAACTTTGCTCCAAGCAGTCTTTGCAGAAGCGGTGGAGACACTGCGTTGTTGCTATTGCAAGTGGAAAATGGCGGCAAACAGGTTGGGACATACCTGCTTGATCATGACTGGCTCACGCATGACACCTCTGCATATAGCACATTCGAGGAAGTGCTCCACGTGCTCTTTGTTGACTTTGAGAGGGCTTGTGTGAAGCTGCACGGTAGGTCGGGCCGGGTGGACAGCCAAATCACATTACACCGGCCTGGAACGTACTTGATAAACTGGCTGTGTCAATTCAAGTGGTGTGAGAGCGTCTGATAGTGACGACTTGCCTGCCACAACCACACGGCTCGACATACTGTACCTGGCAGCACGCGGAATTTGAAACGACAATCGACGAGCCTCCGTCGCTTCTGCCGCATTTGGAACGAAACTACAAATTGAGCGGCACCATTGACAATTGAGAAAATATTTTTAGGCAGGCCCACATTAATGCGGCTGCTATGTCCTCCCCCCATCGTGAAGAATGGACCCCTCGACTTTTTACAGCAAATCGATCTTAGCTGGGCCAATCCAGGTAAATGGCCCCACTGGTGCAATTGCTACTTGAATGCCGCTGCACAATTCAGCAAGCCAGGCGTGGTTAATTTGTGTGTATTGTGTGCCGCCAATGGCCGTTTGTTACTCGGCAGCCTCCCCTGCTGCTTTCTCCTGAATCAGCCCCTGGGCCATCACCAAGGCCTCCTCCACACTTGCAGACGGGTGCAGTAGCTGCCAGTGCAGCATGGCGTCAATGTACTGCGCGATGCCGCTGCCCCCTGGTGCCCCCAGCTTCATCAGCTCCTTGCCGCTCAGCAGGGGCTTCATGGCCCAGGCCTGCCACAAGCCGCTGCTGTGCGCAAACTGCGCCAGCCTGCTACCAGCCTCCAGTGCAGTGCTCACAGTGCCCTCATCGATGCTCTGCGGTGTGTCTGCAGCAACCACCCCCCCTGACAAGGATAATGCGTGAATAGCTACTGCCACGTGCAAGGCGGGCATCCACAGGGGGCCCGCCTCCCGAATGGCCAGCCCCAATGCAAGGCGGTCTGCATCGGTGTACTCTGCATGCCGCTGTAGCAGCGGCAGCAGCGCCTCGGCGCAGTCCTGTGCCGCCTTGACAGCATCTGCCTGCTTGTTGCCGGACTTCAGCCCCTCCCGCAGGACAGCCAGCACCCCCCACACGGGCTTGGGCTGGCGCTTCTTGGGGGCAGGCGGGATGACCAAGTGTCCCCTCACAGCCCACAGCGCACAGGCCAGACAGGCGCTCATCATGTCATCGCCCCGCACATCGGCACTGAGTCCGCTGCTGTCACGCGCAGTCTGCAGCTGCTGCGCCCGACGCACCGCAGCCTTCTCTGCTGGGGACTGGGTGCTGGTGTCTTCCCGCTCCGCATATGGGTTGCAGCACTGCACCTCCTTGCCTCCATCGGTTGCCGGCACCACCACACGCACGCGCGGGTGCATCTCCGCAGATGAGTCCAGCGACACGTTAGCAGGACGTTTGGTGCCGCCACTGGGCTCAGGTGCACCCCCTGCACCCCCTGCGCCTGCAGCAGGGGCCTGTGCTGCTGAGGGCAAGCACGCCGCTGCCAGCGATGTACCCCCCCCCACCAGGGCGTGAAACACCTGCTCCAGTGCATTCACCACCTGCATGCCCTGGTCAAAGGCTGCTGTGCCATGGCAGTCCACCAGTGCTCCCTCTGGCGCCCCGGGGGCGTATGGGAATCGCTCCATGGCCGCCATGGCTGTGCTGGCTTTGCCTTGCCGCTTCCCGTCACCCCCGCTGTCTACCACGGCCTGCACCTCTTGTTTGGAGGCGAATTGGGGAAGAGGGAGCACCAGGGGCAGCAGTTGTAGCTGGTGCAGCATGCGGAGTGCCCCAATGGGGCGCGCTGAGCCCAGCATGCCCTCCAGCTCCCGCCCCACGCGCTCACGGGACACCTTGCTGATCAAGGCAGCCTGCACCTCATCGCATGCCATGCAGTGAAGGAGGTCCGGCGCCAAGTCGAAGGCATAGCGGGATGCAAAGCGGACTGCCCGTAAGGCACGGAGCGGGTCATCCAGAAGTGTTGTGAGAGGCTCAAGTGGGGTGCGCAGCAGTCCACTTTGCAAATCAATATATCCTTGACCTGTGTAATCTTCAATGACCTCATCATTCACATTATAAAACATTGAGTTGATGGTGAAGTCTCGGCGCAGGGCATCCTCAAGAGGCGTTCCAAAGCTCTGCAGAAAGACAGGTAAGAGCTTTCCCGTCAAAGTCCGCATGCACAGATGCAACGAACCATGGTGGGAATCCGCGACTCAGATGTATACTCTTCACAACGCAGATTCACAAAATCAAGCTCCTTCCCGTGCACCTTCGTTGTGGCTGTTTCTAGATGCTTGGATCTTTCCGGGTTCGCTTGGATGACGGCGACCGTGCTGGCTTCCTGCCCTGTGGACGTTAGGTGCTGATGAACCATCCGAGCGAACTGTGACCCAGTCATGTCATCAAGGGTTATGTCTAAATCGTGATTTTCCCTTCCCAGCAGCTTATCCCGCACCCACCCTCCGGCTACTCGCACAACAGTGTCCAACTTTTCTTCAGCTACGACTGTCTTGAGCGTCTGCAATACCTTGAGCTCTTGCGATGTGAGGACAATATCCTTTGTTGCAACCAGCTGATGAGCACTGGACATGATGGTCTTCCTTCGCTTGTGGCCTGATACGTGAGGCGCTGCAAAATTAGCAGCAGACATACGGTGCTCAGCACAGAAAGCGTGTCGTGCAAACAGGCGCAGCATGGTATGCGCAAGCAGCACAGCAAAAAGAAGCCGAAGAAATCTTGGCATTGCTTTACATTGGTGCTGCCTTGCACAGAAACTCTTTGCAAGCATATCCTCGTCGATGGCCCCGTGCAAGTACCAGCATGAGATGCGTGAGCCGTGTCTGCGGGGGCCTCGTAAAGCAACGTGCTCGTTTCAACATTGAAAGCACGCTGACCCCTCATTCTCACTTGAGATTCACGAACTAATTTCATCAACGTCGTCAGTGCCTGAGCAAAGTCGAAATTCGCTGCCCACCGTCAGCAAGCTGCGAAAAGAAACCCACGCAAACTCTCTCGGGGGTCGGGTCGACTCGCCATCGATGGCAGCAAAGGCCAGCCCCTCGATAAAGCGCAACCTTTGCGCTGTTACACATTGCCTTTTGTTCATGTTTTGCATAGGAGCCTTTGGTTGGAGTGTGCCATTTGAGTCTGCTGAGAAGTGAGCAAGACCAGCAGCTGTGTAAAAACGCACAGGCGATGACAAACACCCCGATCTCAGGGTGAATTCACGTTTTTACAGATTCTCAGCAACATACATAGCGACACAAGCTGGATTCGTTGGATTTAATCCAAAGATGGCCGAGCTGGACAGTGGTTAGATCACACGGCTCACAGCGACTTGATATCATGCATTACAGCTTTCCTTTCAGGTAATGGTCCTTGCGACGAGATGCTTCAATTTCACTGCATTGAAACCTTGGCAGATATAGGTGCAGTGGCTCAAGTTTGTGACTCCATTCCCGAAGGCAATCCTGTCTCAAACCAGACCCCGTCCAGGGAAGTCATCGCAGACGGCGACCTCGTGAACCGCACCTTCCTCTTCATGGCATGCCAGAGATCGGGCGCTGGACAGAACGCTCCAAGTTTGGGTGGGCTGTGCGATAATGCACTAGCCCAGGCACCCATTCTATGCTTGCAGCAAGTGGCAGTCGAAAGTGCGTTTCAGGAATCGCACTGCACATGCTGGCCCAGACTTGATACAAAGGGACTGTCAACATCACCAAGCCAGGGGCAGATTGGATCTATTTCGGAGAAGTTCCCTTTGGATCAAGAGTACCCCACGACACCCAGAACGTACGGCGGGACGTACCCGACTTGACTTGACTTGCCTTGCCTTGCCTTGCCTTGCCAAGCAAATCCGCACTGCGGTCAGCAGTTTCCACTGAACGATGTCCAAGGAGCCACTCGAATGCGCGATAAGCACAGCCATGGACCATTTCCGTCTCAATGCTCTAGCTTGACTTGATGCAGGCCACACTACACACCTGAAACACAGCCCAAACATCAGCAACGAATGCACACAAGCCATGCACGGCAGAAAGAAGACGTGCCATATGCTAGTCCGGAAGATCACGGTAAAGTTGTCCCAGTGCGTGTGGGGGGCTGCGTTCAAGCCAAACCCACATTCCCTGAAGATGACTCAGCTAGCAGTCGGCCTGCCCATGCGAATGAAGCACTCGACTCAGTAGCCAAGTTCAGTTTCGAATGAGCCCTTGACATTTTCAATTGTTTCTGGCTTATGGCTTGCGTGTGGACACCACCCAGCTTTGCTCGCTCTCCCAAAACTTGTAAATTGTGCTCCCCCCTAGCCTTGCCACACGTCCAGTATGCTTTCGTTGAAGCCGACGCGGTGCCAGAAGGAATGAACCGCCCAATAATCAGCTAGACCAGTGACACATTGTCACTCCGTGTTTTTTCCCGCACAGCCCATTTAGGCGGTGCACCGAGGCGCCTAGTACTATTACCACGTGGAGTTTCGCCACCACGTTGGATGATGAAGAACCTTGCACTGACACTTGCTGCCTTGGCAGCAGCTACTTGCATATTGTCCACAAATGCTGTTGATCGATCAAAATTTAGGACTTGCGAGCAAACTGGCTTCTGTCGCCGTCACAGAAATGTGCAATCTGAGCCGATGGTAAGGTGGCGAAACTCTGGGCGATAAAATTGTGCACACAATACTGACGGTTCCCCTACAGCTGTCCCTCAAGCCGAATTCCATGGCTACCACTGACTCTGGGATGAGTGCTGTGGTTTTGTCTCCCGAGGCTGGTGCTGCACCACTGTCATTGCACGTGCGCTGTATGGCGTCTGGGGCGGTGCAGCTGCGCATGGAAGAAAGCAGCATGGCCCCTCGGTGGGAGTCGCCAGACATCGTCACAAAGGAGACACTGGAGCCTGCAACCGGTGTGGGTATGCTCTCTGGTGCAGATGCCTCTGTCGCTGAACACCTGCACACCACTGCTGACGCCTCTGTGATGGCCTTTACCAACGCGGCGGGGCAGCAGGTGCAGGTGGTCATCAACCCATCGCCCCTCAGCATCAAGGTGTTCGTCGAAGCCCAGGAGATGGTTGCCATCAACACCCTGTAAGTACTCCCGTGCCATGTGTGCCCACGCGCTGCTGTGCACTTCACGGCGGGGCCTGTACAGGGGCAAGCTGTACCTGGAGCAGCGACGAAACGGAGGGGGGGCAGCCCGCACCACCGCCGAGGCAGCCGGCACTGGACAGGCGGAGCCCCAACGCAAGATCTTGGACTGGGGCGAGGACGGCAAGCCCATTTACGAGGACGGCGGCGCGGAGGAAGACGCTGTGGCGGCTGTGGCGGCCACAGGCGCAGATGACGCTGGGCGGGACACCGCTGCACTTGGAGGCGCCGGACCGGAGTCCTTTGGAGGACACACCGACAGCATGCCCAACGGCCACGTGTCAGTGGGCACTGACATCAGCTTCCCCTCTGCCTCGCATGTGTACGGCATCCCAGAGCACGCAACCGACCTTGCATTGAAGAACACCGACGGCAGCGACGGCGGGTACAGCGAGCCGTACCGACTGTACAACTTGGACGTCTTCGAGTACGAGCTTGACAACCCCATGGCTTTGTACGGCAGCATTCCCGTCATGGTCGCCTCAGCCGCTGGCGGCGCCACGGCGGGTGTCTTCTGGAACAACCCCACGGAGACCTTCGTGGACGTAACCAATGCAGCTGCGGGCAAGGCTTCTCGCTGGATGTCTGAGTCTGGGCTATTCGACTTGTGGGTTCTGCCCGGCCCCACGGCGCACTCCGTGTTCAAGCAGTACGCGCTCATCACCGGCACGCAGGCCCTGCCGCCCAAGTTCGCCTTGGCGTACCACCAGTGCCGCTGGAACTACAAGGACGAAGGCGACGTGAACCAGGTCGACCAGCAGTTCGAGGCGCATGACTTCCCGTATGACGTGATTTGGCTGGACATTGAGCACACCGACGGCAAGCGGTACTTCACGTGGGACAAGCCATTGTTCCCTGACCCCGTGCGCATGCAGGAGCAGCTGGCGCAGCGCGGACACAAAATGGTGACCATCGTGGACCCCCACATCAAGCGCGACAGCAACTACCACGTGCACGCGGAGGCCGCTTCCAAGGGCCTGTACATTAAGAACCCTGACGGCTCAGACTTCGACGGCTGGTGCTGGCCTGGCTCCTCATCCTACCTGGACTTCACTGCGGAGCACGTGCGGGAGTGGTGGGCAGACCAGTTCGCCCTGGACAAGTACGTGGGCTCCACCCTGAACCTGTTCACGTGGAACGACATGAATGAGCCCTCCGTGTTCAACGGCCCCGAGGTGTCCATGCAGAAGGACAAGCTGTCCCTGTCAGGCGTGGAGCACCGGGAGTGGCACAACCTGTACGGCTTCTACCAGCAAATGGCCACTGCACGGGGACATGTGAAGCGCAGTGGAGACGTTGCGCGCCCCTTTGTGCTGTCCCGTGCCTTTGCCGCTGGCTCCCAGCGCGTGGGCGCGATTTGGACAGGCGACAATGCTGCGGAGTGGAGCCACCTGGAGGCCAGTGTGCCCATGCTGCTCACCATCAACCTGGCGGGCCTGCACTTCGCGGGGGCAGATGTGGGGGGCTTCTTTGGCAACCCTGACGCGGAGCTGATGACCCGCTGGTACCAAGCCGGCGCGTATCAGCCCTTCTTCCGTGCCCACGCCCACATCGACGCCAAGCGCAGGGAACCGTGGCTGTTTGGAGAGGAGACAACGCAGCGCCTACGCACTGCAGTGCGGGAGCGGTATGCACTGCTGCCCTTTTGGTACACCGTGTTCTACAAGTCCCACACGGAGGGGCAGCCCGTGATGCGGCCCCTGTGGGTTGAGTTCCCTGGCGACGCAAGCCTGCTCACCGAGCAGCGCTCCTGGATGGTCGGCTCTGATTTGCTGGTGGCGCCTGTCATGAAGCAGGGCGCCACCCAGGTGGATGTCGTATTCCCAGGGGGCTCGTCCGTGACCTGGTACGATGTGCGCAGCTTCGAGGCGGTGTCGGGCGGCAGCCGTGCGTCTGTCTCTGCCCCCATCGACGTCGTACCCGTGTACCAGCGCAGCGGCAGCATCATCCCACGCCAGGAGCGCCCCCGTCGATCATCCGCACTCATGGCCAGTGACCCATTCACCCTGACTGCCGCCATCGGCGCCGACGGCGCTGCCAGCGGCACCTTGTTCGTGGACGATGACTTGACCTTCGCGTACGCCAACGGCGCCTTCCGCCACATGGCCTTCAGCCTGCAGGTGGATGGCGCCGCAAATGGCCTCATGCAGAGCAAGCACGTGTCTGGCGATGTCGCGTTTGCCCCCGACAATGTCGTGGAGCGCATCGTGGTGCTGGGCTTCCCAGCTGCACCCAAGGCCGTGACGGTCACCGCAGCCGACGGCGGCGCAACCAACGTGGACTTTGAGTACGATGCACAGAGCAAGGTGTTGACTGTGCGCAAGCCACAGCTGGCAATTTCTGGCGATTGGACGTTGACTTTCACCGGGTAAATGGCCGTGCAACGGCTGCTGGGCCGACGAGTGCAATTCATTACCATTATCCTACGCCATCATCAAGCACGGGCCTTCCCTGGGGCTGACTTGGAATACGATTTCGCGTACTCCGTCGCAGGTGCCCGGACAAGTGTGTCGTCCACTGGGAAGCGCAGGTTTGCAAACAGGGGGTTGCCTGGGGCGACGTACCGGCGGCTCCACTGGGCGGTGCGCAAGCCGCCCTGCTCTCCGCTGAGGCGCACATGGTGCTCTTGCGCCTCTTGCACGGCTAAGTGGCGCCCATACCTGGCTGTGCTGCCCTGCAGAGGCCCTTGGTTGTACGTCGCAAAGGTGCGGCTGAGGGGCATGGCAGCGCAGGCGACACTAGCGCTGGGGGCGGCAGGGGGGGGCACAGGCTGCACACACGGCGCCCAGGGACACTGCGTGGGGCTTGAGTTAAAGCCCTTGCGGTGGTGAGCAGCTGCTGTTTCGTCGCTGCCGCCCAGGCCTGGCACGATGAGGGTTGGCTGCCGATCTGCTTGGCTGGGGGGTGCTGGGGGTGCAGCGCTGCCAGCACCGCGCATGGGGACATAGTCAGGCCCCAGAGAGCCACTTTGTACTTTGACGTGGTGGTCTCTGTGCTGAATGGGCTCCCAGACCTTCTCTGGCAGCACGCGGCCGGGAGTGTACTGGGCGCACGACGGCACAAGGTCTGAAGCAGCTTGCCCCGAAATCGCAGCCTTGAACTCAACTGATTCACGATTCCTCGCAGATGCACCAGGAGATTCAGATGGCTGTGACTGTGCTGTGTCTGAGCAGGGTGCCTCTATCGCAGCTAAGTTCAAAGTGGGAACCAAGCCGCTGGAGACGTTTCGGCTGGAGGTTCGAAACGATCTGGCTGCTGGATCGCCAGTCTCAGGGGAGGCAATTGCTTTGATGGACGCCACAGATTCAACTTTTCTAGGGAACATTTTTCGCTGCCTTGGTGGCGTTGTGACTTGATTTGTAGCAGGTTTGGGGGCAGAGCGGCGCAGCATGTACCCAACGGGTGGACTTCTGCCAGCTTCTTGCGGGTCAGCCTGAGGAGATGTGTTCAAAGCTTCGGTCATAATTGAATCTTCAGATGATATTTGATGGGATTTGCCAAACTTGTAGGGCCTGTATGTGTCCTGAGCTGTTGAGCACCACTGCAAAGCGAAAACGTTGAATTGCCGTTAAGCTCCTACACACGAGTTGAATTGACTGACTGCATCGAACGACCCCGGCAAGTTCTCATTCAAGAGCGCAGAAATATGATCTAGCTTTGCCCGAAGATTGCAGGTGTCAGCCTGGGTTCGCTGCACAATGTTTGCTTCTCGAACAGGATCCATCTCGTTATACGAGCTTCTAGCTGTTGCTTGAAAAGGTGTGATAACTCCGTGGCAACTGGCAAAAAATCTGCCGGACCGCCTACTACTAAAACAAATGTTGTATAAGTGACATGCTTGCTTGCTCGGCCGACATGCAAGACAAAACCATACGAGAAACCAAGACTGGGTTCGTGTGCAGGGGGGGACAATCTGGACACGGTGCCTCCTGTTCCTGTTTCGTCCCAAGTTTAATTCGATGCGCATGATTGTGAATTATATTGTTGACTATTATCTTGATGATTAGCCCAGCTGTGTATGAACGTATATACCACCTGGGCTCCTGGTACTCACCAGGGACCCCAAACTTCGCGCTCCCAATTCGGCAAGGCAGCGTAAGCTAGAAGGGCAAGCGAGCTCCTTCACAGCCCAAAGGTCCCCAGTTTGTGATGTCGCTCTGGCGGCACTTGCCCCCTGTCTTGGAACCCCCCCCCGGTGCAGGTCCCCTGCGCAATGCCCATCGAGGGCAAAATTACAATGCAGAGTGCTTGAGCATAGGCACATAGGCACAGCACTAGGGCTCTACCCTCCAAAAAATAGATCTCACAGCAAGCGGATCCATTAAAGCTTCAAGGTAACTCCGAGGATGTCTCTGCCAGATGTGCTGTCACCGTGAAGTCAAGGGGGGGACTTTGCAGCCAGCACCCACAAACGCTGCTGTTGATGTCAACAACGTTCAAATGTGATAATTCAGTGCAACCTGTCCTGGTTTCGTTTTTCCCAGTATACCAAAAGCACACTTTAAAACTTTCGATCACAAATCAAATGCGTGAGTGGCTCAGCGCAAGGAACTTTGTGAAAAGCCTTCAGATATTGCCACAAGCGCTAGGAATTCAGGTCAGAATCGAGACAATACAAGTGTTCTCTGCTGCTGCTGTCTCAGTTCTCTCTCGTCAAGAGCGGAGCTGTGGTCTGCTTCAAGCAGTTTTGGCGTTTCGACTGAAACGCTGAATCTCCTTCGTTGTGACGTATTGCAGTAAGATGGGCAGAACACGGCCCGCTACAGCTTTGGCGAGCTTGCTACTCTTACTGATTTCGCGGTTATCTGCTGGTGCTATCGTTATTGACATCACCAGCCCTGTGCTCGCGGAAGGTACCTCCATCGTGTACAATGTCAGGCTCACAGCAGCCCCTGAAAGCACGTTTTGGATGAACACCACAGTATTATTTCCGTCAAGCCAAGCACAATCCTTGGTTTCAATACATCCGGGTAGTGTTGAGTTCAACAAATCCAACTGGGATGTCAGACAATTTGTCACTTTGACTGCGGAAGAAGACCCATATGCGCTTGGCTCGTTTGAAGGGACAGTGCGGCATACATTGTTCAGCAGCGATGCCGATTGGAACGCATCGGAAATCATACCGTCAGACAGATTCAACTTCTCTTTCATTGATAACGATGCGCCAGGCATCCTTTGCATTGCTTCAGACACAGTGCTGTTCTCGGCACAAAGCCGGGGCAAAGTCTCATGTCAGCTTCTCAGTATGCCAACAAGCGATGTTCACGTGACTGGGCACACAGCCATAGACTCACAAATCGTATTTCATCCCAAATCGTTGTTATGGCAGCCCGAAAATTCCTCGGTTGTGGCAGAATTGCTTGTTTCCAGGAAAACATATGATTTCACTGGTGTTCAAACTTCAGTCCTTGCTCTCCAAGTTGACTCATATGACCCTGTGTACAACCAAATAAGACCTCTTCCAGGAGATGCTTTTGTTTTTCATAATGTTGGTGAACTTGGCATCGCTGTCATTGCGTACTTTTCGAGCGCTGTCGCTGTTGAAGGCACCGTGGTCAAACTGCATGCATATCTGACAAAAGCTCCAGCGCACAGTATCACTTTGAACATATCCTCCCCACAAGGATTACAGCCATTGATGGCTGACTCGGCTACATTGAATAGCAATTCATGGGGAATGGGACACACGTTTGATTTTCTAGTTTTGCGTGGGGCAGCCGTGCTGAGTGGGACAAGTACTTTGGCTGTGAATCTTTCAGCTACAGATGTTATGGATCAGTCACCTGTCCGTGTGCTTCCCAGCTCTTCAGTGAACTTGCATATCTTTTCCCCGTCATCTGAATGCCAGCTTTCTTGCCCAGCTGGCTGGTTCGCGATTGAAGCTGATGGAAGCTCGAGCTGCCAGAAGTGCTTGCCTGGGCAAGTCTGTCTGGGGAACTGCAATAGGCCACAGCAGTGCCCTGCAGGAACTGCTTCGAGTATCGAGGGTTCTCGATCCCTCGATAACTGCACAGCTTGCGCTCCAGGCTCATACAGCACCCTGCCTGGCAGCACGCGTTGTACTCAGTGCCCAGAGAACCACTTCTGCCAAAATTCGACCCTGGTGCCTGTTGCGTGCCCTGTCGGAAGCGTGGCGCTGCCTGGCAGTTTTCAGTGCACAACATGTCCCGCTGGACACAGCTGCCTTTCTGCGATGAGAGGTGTTCAGCCCTGCCCATCCGGCACATACACAGTGAATGGCTCGCTGAGCTGCATCAGCTGTCCCCCTGGGCACGAGTGCTCTGGTATTTTAAGTGCACCTCAAATATGTCGTGCTGGAACTTTTTCAGGGCCTGGCCAAAGTTTGTGCTCTGCATGTCCAATTGGAACGTACTCACCTGTGAACGGAAGCGAGGTGTGCAGTCCTTGTCCATCTGGATATCGCTGTTCAGCGAATGCAGTGCTTCCTGTGCCATGTGCAACTGGCACGTATTCGACAGAGCTGTCTCATCAGTGCTTGACCTGCCCGAGCGGAACGTTTACAAACCAATCTGCATCCACTCGTTGCTCTGCATGCCCAGCTGGTTTTGAATGCCGCACGCCTGCCAGCTATCCAACCAGTTGCAAACTGGGGTCAATTTCAGCCATGCTGGAAAGCGTTTGTCGGACTTGTCCGCTTGGATCATTCCCCGATGACTTGCACTCTGCATGTTTGCCTTGCCCGTCGGGGTTTGCCTGTCCAAACCCAGCCTTGCCCCCAATTCCATGCCCGCCTGGAACATACTCTAATTTGATTGGAGGTACCATTGCGTGCCTTTCTTGCCCCATTGGGTACTCGTGTCCCGGCTTGGCCGCACACCCATTGATTTGCCCAGCAAGATTGTTCCCCGTGCTTTTGAATTCTTCATGTGCACCCTGCCCCCCTGGTTTCTCGTGCCATATTGACGATAACGGCTACCAGCAACGGGCATGTAGGGCTGGTACGTATCAAGATGGCACACATTTTGATTGTTTGCCGTGCCCACCTGGATTTGTATGCCCAAGCCCAGAGCAATCACCACAAGCTTGCCAACCTCACACAACTGCAAACCAAAATCAAACTGCATGTCGAGCCTGTTTGGCTGGACACGCATGTTCAGCCGTTTCTGAATCACCCTGTCAAGCTGGGGAGTACTGGGATCAGAGGTCAAGCTGTGTACCCTGTCCTCCCGGCCACATGTGCAGCAGCCAAGCAATCACTCCCTGGCCTTGTCCTGCCGGCACCTACCAGCCGCTGCCATCCATGCAAAATTGTTCAGTGTGTCCCGCTGGGTATGCCTGCGATGGGGCGGTAGAGTTGCCTGAAGCTTGCCCACCTGGCTTTGTGAGCCCCTCCGCTTCATCCGCGTGCTTTGCGTGTCCTGCCGGCTATCAGTGCCCAAATGGGGTATGGGACGCTGTAGCCCCTTGCCCACTTGGAACAGTATCTTTGTCTGGTGAGGTGCTGTGCTTTCCGTGCCCTGCAGGGGTTGAGTGCCCGTCCACATCCTCTGCAATTCAGCGGGCTTGCGCTTTGGGGCAGTTTTCAGCCGGGGGACAGTCCACGTGCCAGTTGTGTCCCGAGGGTTTTGCATGTCAAGACCCTACTGGTGGCCAAATAGTTTCTTGCCCCATAGGCCAGATTTCGCCGATAGGCTATCCAACCTGTATTTCAGAATCGACCAGAGCATCGGCGAATCTGGATCGGCCAGGAACAGGCTGCGGACCGGGTACATTTTCGTACAATTCAACACACTGCACAGATTGTCCAGCTGGGCAAGCTTGCCCGAAGACTGGAGAGGCGTTCAGCTTTTTTTGTGGTGCAGGTTCCTTTTCCGTCGGCGGCCAATCGACTTGCACACAATGTCCGGCAGGATTCTATTGCACTGATACCACACTTGCTGCGATGACGCCATGCCCAGCAGGGACGTACTCAATTGGAGGCCTGTCTGAATGTCGAACTTGCCCTGCTGGACATTTTTGCGAAATTGCGGCGGAATTGCCTCGGGCGTGTGGTGCTGGAACATACTCCTTTGAAGGCTCATCCAGCTGCACCGATTGTCCAGCTGGATATTACTGCAGCTTTGCAGCAGGCACCGCTGCACTGCCTCAGCAATGTCCGAGAGGAACCTGGGCTCCACAGCTGTCGACACACTGTGCACCAAGCCACCCTGGGTTTGTGCCCCCGGCTGGGTCCACAAATGGCTCGCACCCAGCCTGGGTCGTTCCAGCTGGTCGCTATCACAGGTATCAGACTTCTTTAGCATTTGGTAGCATTTCTGTGGAGATTCTCTGTCCTGCAGGCAGGTTTGGTGACCTCAGTGGAACAGCATCAGTTGACAGTGGCTGCCCTTTTGAATGTCCAGAAGGTTTTTTTTGTCAAGCAGGCACACATAACGGATCCTTGCAAACTTGTCCTAGTGGTGCATTTTGTGAACGGGCCTCTGGGGTGCCAGCATTTTGTCCAGCAGGGCGCTACTCCTCAGCACTGGGAAACGTTGGACTGTCTGATTGTGAGGTCTGTTCAGAAGGCAGAGCATGCCCTGCGCAGGGGACTGTCACCCCCATACGCTGCCTGTCCGGATTCTTCTGTCCCAGCGGCTCAACTAGTGCGACTAGACACCCTTGCCCATCCGGCACATATCAACCCATTATTGAGCAAAACTCTGTGGCTGCCTGCCTTGCCTGCCCCCCAGGGGCATTTTGCACAACTGGCTCAAGTACCCCAGTTTTGTGCCCAGTTGGAACGTTTTCTGATCGATCAAATCTGACACATGTGCAGCAGTGTCAACCCTGTCCAGCTGGTGTTGTCTGCAGCCGGCGTGGATTAGTTCAACCTGACACAGCATGTGCCGCTGGGTACTACTGCCCCCGTGGCTCGGGCAACCAGTTCGACTACCCATGCCCAGCAGGGACGTACACTTATGCAACAAATTTGACAAGTTCAGGCGAGTGTTTGCAGTGCCCAGCTGGATTCGCCTGTCGCCCTGGAACAAGTGGGGCGCAGCCCATGATTTTATGCCCTGCGGGGTACTTCTGCCCACCTCAGACAAAGGATCCACGTGCATTTCAGTGCCCCGCAGGTACATTCTCGAGCAACACTGGTTTGCAAAATGCTAATGAGTGTGGTATTTGCCCTGCTGGCCGCTTCTGCACTGGTGGGATGTCGTCAAGTAGCGGTCCGTGCGAGTATGGCCACTATTGTCCAGAGGGAACACACCGAGCCACACAATTTGCATGCCCAGCTGGCCGATTCGGTAATGCTGCCAATTTAACATCAGCTCTAGACTGTCAAATCTGCCCTGAGGCACAATACTGTCCAAGTGCTTCCCCCACCCCGCGTGATTGTCCAGAGGGGACGTATAGTGCTCAAATTGGGCTGCAATCAGCAGACTGGCAGCAGTCTGGCGTGCCCGCATGTCGCGCCTGTCCTGCCGGAAGTTTTTGTGGACGCCGCTCAAGAACTCCGCAGCTCTGTTCTCTGGGCACGTTTTCTCCACAGAATGCTTCTCGCTGCAGTGCTTGCTTGGTTGGCCATTCTTGCCCATCTTCCAATACAACCCATGCAGCAATGATTCAGAACATGTGCCCCGCTGGCAAATACTGCCCACTTGGTACCGCTGTGGTCAGTGACGCAGTGCACAACTGCAGTGCAGGGCATTTCTGCCCACATGCCGCACAGGAGGAGTTCATGTGCGCACCAGGCACATTTGGCCCAGTTCGTGGCTTACCATTTTGTCTAGTGTGTCCACCAGGCAAGTTTTGTCTGGCTGCATCAGTTTCCCCTGGGGGTGACTGCCAAGCAGGCCACTACTGTCCAGCTGGGTCATCTTCGGCTCAAGCAGAGTGGTGCCCGCTTGGCACATACAATCCGAACACGGGAGCTCATACGATCAGTGCGTGCTTGGAGTGCCCTGCTGGATACTTTTGTGGCGGGGCTACTGTATCGCCGCAAGCTTGTCCTCCCGGCTCGTTTTGTCCACCGCTGTCCTGGCATCCACAACCATGTCCAGCTGGAACTTTTGGCAATACCAGCAAGCTGGAGATGCAATTAAAATGTACGCCTTGCTTGCTAGGTATGTTCTGCGATGAAACAGGTCTCAAGGCACCAGTTGGATTGTGTGACCCAGGATACTTCTGTACTCGTGGAAGCCCAACTTCTAGCCCGACGTCCCCAGGCCCCCCTTGGGTGGAACAGGAGTTCACTTACGGTGGCGTTTGTCCCAGAGGTGGATTTTGCCCAAGCGGATCTTTTGAGCCCACTCCATGCCCACCTGGAACGTACAGTAATATTTCAGGGGCAGCAAACCACGAGGACTGCGAGCGCTGCCCGGCTGGCTTCTATTGCGCTTTCACCGCAAAACCAGAGCCCACAGGCCCTTGCTTGCCCGGTTACTATTGTGAAGTTGGATCCAACTCAAGCATGCAACATCTTGCACCACCTGGCTACTATGCCCCTGCAGGGTCGCCAGCCCCCATCCTGTGTCCTCCAGGCAGGTTCTCTGCTTCTATGGGCATGCCCACTTGCAACGCTTGCCCAGCTGGATATGAGTGCCCGACTGAAGGTATGCAAACACCACAGCTGTGTTTAAGTGGAACATACTGCCCTCTGGGCACTGATGTGGCAATACTGTGTCCTGCTGGTAGCTTTTCTCAGCAGTTGGGCGCAGGAAATGTGTCCACGTGCTCAGCTTGCCCCGCAGGGCAGTTTTGTCAATTTTCAGGTCTGTCAAATCCCACCGGTCCCTGTGAAGCAGGTTTTATTTGCTCCGGCGGGAGCGCGTTGCCCGATCCTGACGCTCGCTTGGGTGGTTTCATTTGCCCAGCTGGTGCCTATTGCCCAGCTGCTGTGTCTGCTCCAAGAGCTTGCCCAGTTGGCACTTTCAGCAGCAGCCAAGGCTTGTCTGCAGAGTTGCAGTGTCGGTCGTGTAAACCTGGTTTTTTCTGCAGTCGCACTGGGCTAGAAGATGTAGAAGGCCCGTGCTCGCCCGGGTACTTCTGTGCCGGCGGCTCACACAGCAGGCAGCCCATAGGGTTCTTTGGAATGAATGACAATGGTGTATGTCCTGCGGGCCACGAGTGCCCGGAGGGGACGAGTCAGCCGCAGCAATGTCAACCAGGCTCATACAGTAACACAACAAGAACCAGTGCATGCAATGTTTGTCCTGCTGGTTTCACTTGCGCTACTTTGGCCACAGTTTCCCCCCAGCCTTGTGGAACAGGAGAGTTTTGCCCACCAGCCTCGGTCAGGCCGCAACTGTGCCCCCCTGGTACATATAGCAATGCAATTCAAGTTGCAGATGTGTCTGACTGTATCAAATGTCCAGCTGGAAAGGCCTGCACGCGCCCTGGGCTTCACGGGCCAGATGCAAACTGCGACGCCGGAATTTGGTGCGCTGCGGGTGCGCTGAGCAGTCAGGGACACGTGTCTCCGCTGCTGGTATCGAATGATTCATCTCTGTGTCCAATCGCATCATTCTGTCCAGAAGGGACAGTTTCCCCCATTCCTTGCCCTATGGGCACCGCATCCAACACCAGGGGTTTGCAAAGCTCAGCACAGTGTTCGCATTGCCCCCCTGGCCAGTTCTGTGGCAGCCCAGGCCTCCCCGAACCAGCAAGTCCATGCGCTGCTGGGTATTACTGCATTGGTGGCAGTACAAGTGCAACTCCACGCAATATATCTTTTGATGAAGAACGGGTGCTAGAGGTTGGAGGAGGTGCCTGTTGGGCTGGACACTTTTGCACTGAAGGCGCATCGTCTCCGACTCAGTGTTCTCAAGGCACATTTATGCCTCAGGAAGCAAGCCCTGGCCCGTGTTTACCGTGCCCACCTGGGTTCGTTTGCGGAATCGGCGTCGCAACTCCGTTCCAGAAGTGTCCGCGGGGGCACTTTTGCCCGGGCGGGTCGACTGAGACCACAGCAAATGAGTGCCCAGCTGGGACATTCAACCCAGTTGAAGGCGGTGCAAATATTTCTGCTTGCCAAACTTGCACTCCCGGAATGTACTGCTCCGACTATGCCAACATCGTACCGGACGGTAGTTGCAGCGAAGGCTATTATTGTGGCGGAGGCTCAAGCAGTCCAACACCGAGAAGCTCCGCACTAAACGGCCGCTGCCCCCCTGGCACACAGTGTCCAATGGCAACAATTGTTCCGATAGACTGCCCAGCAGGTAGCTACTGTGCTTTGGGGCTGCGCAACACAACAGGTGCTTGTGCCGCAGGCTTCTTTTGTCGAAGGGCCTCACCTGTCCAGCGACCAGTTCAGCTACAAGACAGCTCTGGTTTTGTGGGAGATTTATGTCCAAAGGGAAGCTTTTGTTTGGTTGGGACCACATCTCCGACAAAGTGCCCACGAGGATCTTTCAATGGTGCACACGGGGCAAAAAGTATAGCAGACTGTGCTGCATGCCCGCCCGGAAGAGTGTGTCCCGATGCTGGAACAATTGATCCACTATCATGTGGAGCTGGATTTCTGTGCCTTGGTGCTGACTTTCTTAGCTCTGTTCCGTGTCCAATTGGACATTTTTGTCCAGCAGGCTCGAGTGAACCTCTGCCGTGTTTGGCTGGCAGCTATGCGAACACAACAGGCAATGCTGTATGCTCTAATTGCCCACACAGATTCATGTGCCCACGCCCCCAAACTGTAAGACCCACTGCTTGCATTCGTGGACACTTTTGTCCGCAAAACAGCACCAATGCAGTGGCAACCCCATGTCCAATTGGAACATACAGTGACGTGCAGGGGTTGGCAGACAGCTCAGAGTGCTCTGCGTGCCCGCCAGGATTCTACTGCGGTGAGACAGGCCTTGATGCGCCCAAGGGCCTTTGCCATGCTGGATTCTTCTGTCGCAGTGGTGCAACTGCTGCCAAGCCGACTGACAGCAGTTCGCTTGGTTACCAATGTGCTCAACTTTTACAGTTGAGCGGCGACACTTCAATAGGGCCATTCAGTTATGCGCCGTGGTCAGTTACAGACTCCTGCAAACCGTCATCAGAATGGACAAATACATCTTGTTTTCGTGAAACCTACGGAGGGCCCTGCCCTCAGGGTCATTATTGCCCCACGGGCTCGGCACACCCAACCCCATGCCCAGCGGGTCGGTTTGGCCCAAGCATGGCTTTGCAGAATATTGGCCAGTGTACACTGTGCACTGCAGGACGGTATTGTCCTGTGCAGGCAGCGACGTCACCTGGCAGAGCATGCCCTGCGGGCTTTATTTGTCCTGAGGGAACAGATGTGCCTTTACCGAATTGTACTGCTGGCCACTTTTGTCCTGAGGGTTCGAAAGTTCCAGCCCCGTGCCAAGCAGGACGATACAGCCCTCGAAATGGAATCATAGAGCAGTGTGCTTCGTGCCCAGGTGGTTCATTCTGTGAAATAGGGGCAATTACTCCTGAGCCTTGTCCTTTCGGCTTTGCTTGCCCTGGGAACACTTCGGCAGCGACCCAAATGGCATGCCCCAAAGGAACCTTTGGTCAATTTGCATCTTTGGTGGATATTAATGATTGCACCCCTTGCTCCCCGGGCTTCTACTGTGCTCTGGATGGTGCAGCTGCTCCGACTGGGCAAGTCTTGGCTGGGTATTACAGCGAAGGGGGTGCCGAATCAGGAACTCCGGCACAGTCTCACTCCCGGGGACCCTGTACAACTGGACACTACTGCCCATTGGGTACATCCTGGCCAGTCCCTTGCCCCACTGGAACATTCTCGGATGTGAATGGCTTGCATTCTGCGCAGCAGTGCCAACCGTGTGCTGTTGGCACCTACTGTCCTACTGCAGGGCTCACAGGCAACACAATCATGTGCCCAGAGCTACACCTTTGTGGGGTCAGCACTCAAAATGTCACAATTGAGACTTTGTGTCCATTGAGTCACACGTGCCCGATGGGCACCGTGGTGCCCATCGCCTGCCCTGCTGGCAAGTATACCTCCACTCGTGGGAGTCCTTCATGCAGTGTCTGTCCGAGCGGCTACGCTTGTGAGTCGGGAACACCTTCCCCCAGTCCATGTGAAAAGGGGCGCTTCTGTCCAAATGGAACAAGTCCAGAAGCCCAAGTGGCTTGCCCAGTTGGCACATACAGGGATGAAACTGGGGGCTCGTCTGTGAGGGACTGTTTTCCGTGCCTTCCCGGAAGCTTTTGCTCCGAAGCGGGTCTCCGGGCGCCAAGTGGACTCTGTGATGGCGGTTTCTTCTGTGCCTTATCCGCTGCAACTAGCGCCCCCACCGACAACTTGACCGGGGGACAATGCCAAGCTGGATACGTCTGTCCACAGGCTTCTTCGAGTCCGACACCAGATGGAAAAACAGGAATAGGATATCCTTGCCCAGTAGGGCATTTCTGCGTACGTGGCACGTCTCTTCCTGAGCCCTGCCGAGCGGGAAGCTTTGGTCAAGTGATTGGCGCCAGTACATGCGCAACTTGCCCCACAGGGTACTTCTGCCCAAAGCAAAGTGTCCTGCCAGAGTTGTGTCCCCATGGTAGGTACTGTCCGCCAGGAGTTGGAACTCCAATCACCTGTCCTGCTGGCTCATTCAGCACAGAGCAGGGTCTGCATGACGTATCTGAGTGTCAAATTTGCCCGGCTGGGCAGTTTTGTTCGGCAGGGCAGATTCAAGGGCCCTGTGATGCTGGATTCTTGTGTCAAGGGGGGGCCATGAGTTCGCGCCCCATCTCCACAAGTGAAGGGGGCATTCCATGTCCAGCAGGAAACTATTGTCCTATTGGGACAGAATCGCCAGTCCTATGCGCAAACGGAACTTTCCGTGGAGAAGTAGGCGGCGCTCGTCAAGAGGACTGTGGGGCCTGTGGGGCGGGTTTTATTTGCTTTGACGGCGATCCTGCACCACAATGGTGCCCGCGAGGCTTTTATTGCAATGCAGCAGTGGCATTCCGGGCATGTCCAAGTGGAACATTCCAGCCGGCCGAGGGTGCGACTGATGCAAGCGCTTGTGAGGCATGTCCTGCAGGGTACACGTGTAGTGAGCCAGGAACATCGAATTACACCAATGCAGTCTGTCCGCCAGGCAACTATTGTCCCAAAACTTCAGTGCTTCCACAGCAGTGTCCGTATGGGACGTTGCGGGAAACGCCTGGTGCGGAATCCATAGTCGACTGCATACCATGTCCAGCAGGCACATTCTGCGCTGAAAACGGAACAGTGTTTGCAGACACATGCCCTGGTGGGTATGAGTGTGCTGTTGGTAGCATCCAGCCTCGACCGTGCCAGGCTGGCTTCTTTTGCCCCCCCGGCTCAGCTGCTGCCCAGTCCTGCCCAGCCGGGTTCTTCTGTCCAGCGCTTACGTACGTTCCACAGCTTTGCACTGCTGGGACGTTTTGTCAAGCTGGAAGCTTACAGCCTACATCTTGTCCTGCAGGATATGCAGCAAAGCCTTGGACCCACCCCGGGTTGTTTTCCTCGCTGGAGGCTGCTTGCCAAGTATGCCCGGCAGGAACAACTTCAAACAGTCAAAATCAGACGAATTGTCAAACTTGCGATGCTGGCTACATATGCTTGGAAGGGAGCACCTCATCCCGGCCAACCAGCTTGTCTGAGCAACGTGGGTACCTTTGCCCTGCAGGGCACTACTGCCCAGCTGGCGCTCTGCAGCCACTGTCGTGCCCTGCAGGCACATTCAACAGCCTGGCAGGTGCCAAGGCAGCGATTGCCTGTCAAGCATGTGTAGCAAATACTTTTTCGTCGCTAGCAGGTAGTACAGGCTGTGAAATGTGCTCTGCATCTGCAGTGTCAAACACCGGCTCAGCACAATGCAGGTGCATTGGCTTCAAGAGAACATACCAGGAAAGCGACGGCCAATGCATCTGCGAGCCTGGTTTTGAATTCGTTGACGAGCAATTTAATCGCATCCCGGATCAAGATGGTACCGGCGATTGTCAACCCGTTGTGTTCAGCAGATGTGGAAGTGGTGAAGTCCGAAGCTCCAGTGGAGATTGCCTATCCGACTGCTCATCTGAGTGCGGTCAGACAGGAGGCAAACTGGTTGGAAGTTCTGGTGTGTGTGAATGTGCTGGTGCGGTGTCATTGGACACTGTGTGTGATGCTGAGTGTCGTCGACTGTCTGACAGGCAGTTCATGATCGAAGGTTCAGATGAGACTGGCCAGCATGAACAGTTTGTGGTCGTTCTGAGATACGACGTCCAGACCCGACAAGACACTAGCGCAGTTTTTACATATTCTGAATGGGGACTGTCTGGATCCACTGCTTGTGTGGGGAGGCATTCTTCGATACTTTCACAATTACAAGCAGCAGCGTCATCAGCTTCGCATTCGCAGCTAGGGCTTGAGGCTGCGTTCGTCGTTACTGCTTGGTGCCAACTTGAGCCTATTTCAGCATCTGCCGGAAACTTTTTTGGTTCCTATCAGCAGTTGCAGCTGCCAGCTGCAGGCTTTCATCTTGTCCAGGTCGGCGACACTCTGGTTGTACAAAAGCTGTCGTCGCATCGTATCCTCCAAGGTGCGCTTCTGCCAGTGCAGCAAAATTTGCAAATAATCAACCCAGTGGTTTGTCTGGGGATATTTGATTCTATTGTTTTCAGTGTTGACAGCTCCGGCTCTTGGCCGGTGTACGACAAAGACAGCTTGTTGAACACGAATCCTGCGTTTGACTTTGGAGCATTTAGAAGCTTGCAGAGAGACATGCAGTCCGGAGCAAACACGTCCAGCTTTGTATTTACATTCTTGTCGCAGGGTGTTCATACTTTTGTTTCAAGTACAAGTACAGCTCGTCGGATAATTGTCAGGGTCGTTGCTGAAGGTGTTCAGTGCCCAGCCCATGCCGGGTCAATTCTTCCAACAAGTGAAGAATCCTTAATTCTGGTCGGCATAAAAGTCAATGATGAATTACTCACAGATATTGACTGGAATAAAGTCATGGCTATTGTCGGCTCGATTGCTTTGGTTGCTGCATTCTTCGCGTACCTAGCTTCAAGCCGCACAGTGCAGGATTGGTCTCGTCAACACTTTTCACTTCTTGAGTATCGCAACTTTACCAAACAGTTTGACTTGGGGCAGTATCATACAAAGGGTGGAGTCACAGCCATCCACATGCGCAGTGACCCAGACAAGCACGGTGAACACGGACCCAACCAGCCAGTGAATGACGACGTGCAACACAGCACTGCCAATGCAGATGACGAAGTGCTGCACCCTGAGTTGTTTTTGCCAAAGGACAACTCTGCTTCATCCAACGCATTCTGCTTACCTCGCAATTTGTCTCTCAAGGCTCAAAATATTTTGGCTTGGGAGAACGACGAAGTTGGCATGGCTGAAACCATAGAGGCAGTGCAGTTGCACAGACTCTACTCGGAAAGGGCCCTGGCATCATGCGCCGGACTTCAAATTGGTCTATTGAAGCAAATTCAGCTCCAATTCCAGTCCCTCGGAAGACAGGTGCGCAGCTCTCACGCCAGCCATAGGAGGTCGGCAGTTCTTGCAGCAAGTGGCTCCGATGCATCAAGCTTGCTGACAGAGCAAACCGCTTTTTTGCAAAGCACCCAAGAAAGTGTTGCGCCGCTACAGATAGCTTTGGGCCAGTGTACGCGAATCAAGAACAGCGTAGCCCGCTGTAAAGGCCTGATTTCTGCTCAAAGCGGATGCACTGACACGAATAGCTTTGGTGAGCTAACTGGAACCACCAGGTCAGAATTGTGGCTCAAGAAGTTTTCCGAGTCCATGGCGAAAGTGGTGAACCCACGCCTCAAAACCGTGCTTGATGACATGCTTAAAGTAAAAAAAGCAACCAGCAGTCTTTCGCCCAAACCTGTGGTTTTGGCAGACATTATTTCAAGCTCCTCAGGTAATTTGAACACTTCTCCAAAAGCGTCATCAAATCGATTTCTGGCTTTTGCAGCTGCAAGCAGCAGGTCTCTGCTGAATCTTAGTCCCATCACAAGCCCTCGTGTGACCTCAGCGCCGTCACCAGGGGCCAAACCAAGGTCTGTACAACTTCCAGCTGATGCTGGCACCGGCTGGAGTGTGGCACACACGGTCTCAACGAACAAGCTTTCAACTGCATCTTTGTTCCAGGGTCATAGTGATGCATATGACACAATGGCCGAGTTTGAAGTGCTTGAGAACTTGCTGCATAGCTTCACGGAACATGTTTGTGGCGTTAGCCTTCTCAGCATTGAGCGCCTCAAACAGCTGTGGGAGCATGCTCCAGCTCACAGTTTGAGCAAAGAATTGAGGTCTGCAGTTGATTTCAATCAGCTCGTTTCTTCGGCGAGCCGCTTCCTTGCTGCATTTGCAAGCTGCAGCAGCTCGTTCTCCGAGTTCTCTGCTCAAGCTCCAGGAC
>Ga0307982_1000754_pt1 | contig 25783 bp, 10 predicted proteins | sample OrgLakmetagen989_FD_201847 | JGI IMG/M metagenome (GOLD analysis project Ga0307982, IMG submission 201847) | Saline water microbial communities from Organic Lake, Antarctica - #989 | ecosystem: Environmental > Aquatic > Non-marine Saline and Alkaline > Saline | place: Antarctica: Organic Lake...
AAGGGAGGGGAAGTGGCAATACGAAGCCGTGACAGGCAGCAAGTGGGAGCGGGCAGGGTGGCTGCAGCACCCCGAGTCACTGCAAGCGCCCATGAAAGTGTACCCTGGCCCAGCGCTGCCTGCGTTCCGGCTGCACAAGAACGTGGCCGGCAGCCGCACCGTCGTGCTCACGGCCCGTCACATTGCCACTGGCAATGCTGTGCGTGCTGTGTGCCAGCAGGCTGGCGTTCGACCCGACGCTTTCATCTTCAATCGCACGGGGGCCCCTGGGCCGCAGTACAAGATTAATGCCATTTGCCTGCAGCTGGATGAGCTGGCGGCCCAACACGCCGCATATGCCATGGCCACTGGGCATCCCCTGCAGCGCCTGCAGCGGTTGGTGATTTGGGAGGACGACCCCAAGTGTATTGCCGCATACAAGCAGGTGCAGCTGAGCCGAGGGGCCCCTGCTGCGCCCACCGGCCCCACCTTTGAGATCTTCAATGTCGCTGAAAGCCACAACGTGCTGCGCATCCCTCGGTCCCTGAACGGCTCTGAGTACTGCGAGGTGCAGCAGCCCCTGTCCCACCGCACCGCACAGGCTGCACTGGAGCAGGAGGCCGAGCAGCATAGCGACGGCATGGCAGTTGCATTAGAAGCTGCAGCAGAGGCCAGCACAGCGCACCAAGGTGAAGTTGGGCAGTTCCCCCAGCAGGTGCAGCCGCAGGACAGCCCGCTGCTGCTGCACTTGGCTCGCCAGGGCATGCTGCGCACAAATCAAGACACCGCAGCAGCTGAAGATGCCTTGGATGCCATGTCGTGGACGTGGTCACAAGTGCTGCGGTCCCACTTCAACATGCCCCTGGCGGCCGCCGATGGGTCAGGGGGGGGTGCAGTAGCTGGGCCCGGCCAGCGCCCGCCCCTGCTGGGGTATGTCTTCGGGTCCTATCCCTTGGGCAGCGCCGGCTGCGACGTTGACATGTGTCTTCTTTGCCCAGATTCGCTGCCGGTGGCCGATGCCGTGCAGCAGATGACCAGTCTTCTGCAGCGAGCAAAGCTCACCTCGAAGGTGTACGCGAGTCAAACCGCTCGCATCCCACGTTTGGCCATCAGTGTGCCCCACCCAGATGCTCCCGACGTCGAGATGGACATCGTGTTCGTGCCTGTGCGCGGAACAGCTTTGGCGTCTGCACTCCGCAAAGCCGCACACAGCATTGAAGGCCAGCTGCCCCGTCTTGTTCGCATTGTGGATGGCGGTGCGACAGCTGACTCTGCGGAGCCTGACGCCCCCACTGGCGTTGGCCGGGCCCCCCTTCCACACCCGTTCAGCACCCCCCGTGACGCTGCCACGCTGGTGCAGGGGTCGTTGCACAAGGGCCATGGGGCTTCCATCACCAGTGCACTCTTCTCCCAGGCAGCTCTGGGGCAGCTGACTGGAGCTGAAGTGCAACCGACAGCTGCGAGCTCGGGAGGCGATGGCCGGGGGGTGGCAGGCCCCCTTTCACCCCCTGAGAGCACCCATGCAGCAATTGCACCGCAGCACTTCGCGGCCACCCTGCAATGGATTCGACAGCTGCTGCATGCCCGGTGGATGAGTGGCTCTGTGTTCAGCTGCGTGCGATCGTACCACCTGGTGCTGGTGCTGTCCTCGCTTGTGGGTGCCAGGGCGCGGGGGGTGAATTGGGAGACGCTGGCGGCAGGTGCAGCGAGCGAGCAGCGGCGTCTGTATGCTTCACCAGACGCGCTGCTGGTCGACTTCTTGCAGCAGGCTGTTCTGATGGGGCACGCGGGGTGGAGTATGGTGGCTGGGGATAGGGTGCCGTCGCAAGCTGTGCAGGCGCTAGTGCAGCTGTGGAGAGACACCGCGGTGTGGATAGGCATTGCGCCTGCCGTGGGATCTGTGGGGCTGGAGGAGGCAGCCCTGTACATGGCCAAGCAGTGCGGCGTGCCCACCGGCAAGTCGCTGACATCCGTGGCCATCACCACCCCCCTGTCCTTGGGAGATCACATGGCTGCAACAGTGGGCTTTTGCTCACCCAACACCACCCTGCTGCACGAGCTGGAAAGTGCAGTGCCGCCGCTTCCCAGCCCTGGGCAGGTGCTTGTGGTGCTTGTGTGCAGCTGCGACTCCCCCCGCCTTGCGTGGCAGCTGCAGCACATCATCAAGGCGAGGCTGGCCACAGCCCTGCGCACCATTGCGCATAAGGGTTTCCATATTACACCCGGCCTGGAGGATGTGTCCTTGTCCATGTTGCTTGCCACGCTGTCAGTGTCCAGCCTGGTGGGGCCGGTGCTGAACTCGGCAGGCGAGCCGATGCGCGTCGGCGAGCCGCATTCCCTGGACGACGCACGGGTCACAGGCCATACCCATACCACTGCTCTCATGGCTCGCGATGCCCTCTTTCGCCTGGGGCTGGAGTGCAGCTGCCTGTGCTTCTCAGTGCGCCGCAGCCGGTTGGGCATCCAGGCGGTCAAGAGCGCCCTTGCGGACCTTAACGCATGGATTGCGCCGGTGCAGGCTGTAGCAGAGCAAGATGGGGCTGGTTCAGTCAAGGTGCGAGTGCGATTGGTGTAAGTTCACGCAGCAGGCAATGTATTGGGGGAGCAGCCTATCGCTTCTGGCACACGTAGATGTAGTGCACGGATGAAGCGTCTGACGAGTCAGCAGTTGCCGCCGCTGACACGGTGGGCTTGGCGATGGTGTGCACATTCACACTCCAGCCGTACTCCTCCTGCTCCAGGTAGGACATGCGGTTCTCGGGTGTGCCGTACGACACAATGAACAGTACGCCGTCTGACTGAAGCACGCGGGAAGCCTCAGCGCAGTACTTGGCGGCATTGGCTGTACTGTTGTCTCCGCATAAAAGAGTGTCCAGTGTGCCCTTATCCATAATCACATTAAATTGGCCATCAGAGAACTTCAAGTCCGTTGCGTCCATTGTTTGCCCTGTGAGGTTGGCTTTGAGCGCAGATGCATAGAGGGGCGAGTTTCGAGGCCACATACAGTCTAGACCCTTGTAACTCTCACCGGAGAGCTTCTGCTGCATCTGTGAGATGACTGTGCTGGAGATATCCACGTTTGTGATGGATTTGAAGCCTGCAACGCTCGCGAGTGAAGTCACTCAGATGTGCATCGATACCATGAGCCAACATGATCACTGAAACTTACCATCATCATACATCTCTTCCGTCAGTCCTGTGAAAAAAATGGGTTGAAAGTTGATAGTTGCTGCTTTGCCGTTTCCCGACGGCAAGCGGCGTTATGAGAGCTCACGAGAGTTTCCAGCCCCAACATTCAGGATGTTGTCATGCTTCTTGACATACTGATTGATGAGCTCTTTGAGCCCAGCAAAGCGCTGATACCAGTCGAATGGCTCAGGGTCTCTGCAGCATAACAAGGGTGCGGCTGTCTTCTACGCAGTGGTTTGGGCGCATCAAATACCGCAATGCAGCAACTCACTTTGTGTAACGTGTGTCCCAGTAAGCGGCATGGCCATACTCAGCCATATTTGAAAAAACCCTGCAAGGATTTAAGTTCAAGTCTCGCTCGCATTTTGCAAGTAGCCAAGCGTACCAGCTGTGTGTATCTCCAACGGAAGCTTGCAGAGAAGATCGAGTGTATTTGCTCGCCCAAGCTCAATGGTTTCACGATGCAAGAATTTGTTCTAGCTGGTTCTATCCTCGAGCGAATTTTCCTTTCAGACTGCTTGTAGGCTAGGCAAGAAGTGGCTCCTGTCTGGAAAGGGGGGGGTGACGTCCATGACTTCGCTGCACTGCTGCACCCGCATGTGCATGGTTCAAAAGAAAGAAACACGGGAATTTGGCACATGATGAGGTTCATAGGCAGTGTTCATGCCAAGATGCGGCAAGCTGTGCGTCGTATTTCATGCCTTCGACGGTATCCCCTGAATCGATGTGCCGCTGATGCCGGCTGCCGCCACATCTCGTTCAATTGGGGAGCACCTCAAGAAGTCAAGGCTCCCCGTGCGGCCCCAGCCTTGACGGACAAAGAAGCACAGCACCATCGAAGGTTCATCATCGATGCTGTTACTCAGGGCGGCAAGGAAGGGGCCGTGAGGGAGCGGCTAGGTCTGCTGATGGCCGATAAACTTCCTTTCGGGCCTGAGGTCTGCTTCGCGATGATTGCAGCTGGAGTGAGGCTAGAGGACCACAATAAGGTCATATACTGGACAGATACCACTCTTGAGGAGGGCCACACGCTGCCTCAGTATCTTGCTATGCCAGCTTTTGTGGCATTAGCAGCCGAAGCTCAGCACTCAAAAGCCGCGCATCTTGTCCTGGAGGTCCTGCATGGTTGGCCACAGGCGAACAATATACAGAGCGGAGCACAACAACAGAAACAAGGAATACCACAGGATGTCTTGGTAAACTTTGTGCAGACGCAGCCCACGAATATCCTGGTTTCAGCGTCCACGTCACTAATCAAAAGCGGCGACGTTTCGCTCGCGTTTCGAATTCAGGACGCTGTCGTGGCTGCTTTGGGCGCACAACATGCGGATACCCAGCCCAGCATAGCGCAGAGTGGTGCACTTATTGCATGTTTGGAAAGGATGTCTGTGCTCTGGCTGCCCGCAGGTCAAGCTGAAGCATGTCTACAGGCGTATCGAACCCTTTCCACTGTGGGCTACAGCATGCCACTGTCACTGGTTGTGCAGCTCCTGCACACCGCAGCCGAAGCTGGAGAATGGCAGCTTTGTCTCGACATTCTCAGTGCCCGACACCCCATCGATGCAGGAGAGGCTGGTTTGATGGCCATGGATGCCTCCCTGAAGCCCATCATCGTGCAGGCGTGCTCCAGTGCAGGCGTCCGTGTTGCCTCCGCGCTCCTCTCAAGCGCTGCTGCCTGGCTGGGCCACAGCATGCCGGAAAGCGCTGATGCACTTGCCAATGCCCTGGTGCAGCAGGGCCAGTGGGCTGATGCCCGAGCAGTTGCGCAGCATTTGCTTCGGCGTCCCCGCGGCAAAAGCCAGCCCCCCCCCAGCATGGCCTGCGTGGGTGCCATTGCAGGCAACCTATTGATGCAGGGTCAGGGCCACGCTGCTGCACGCATGCTATTTGCAGCAGCTCGTGCGTGGGATGGGCGGTGGCGTGTGCCTGCAGATGTCTCAGATGCGTGGCTGCGAGCAGAGCTGGCCCCCCCCAAGGGGTCTGCCGCTACCCCCCCCACGACAGCTCAGCCACAGCAAGACTGGTTGAGCTTTCCAAGCATCAGACCAGTGGCACCACAGCTGGCCCTGCCTGTGCAGCCCCCCCACAGCGGTGTCCGGGAGCCCGGCCTTGCTGCTGCCAGTGCCCTCCTGGCACACTGCCTGGCCCAGGGCCAAACCCCCTCTGCCTTTGCGTGCACGTCTGTGGCACAAGCAGCGGCGACACAAGGCGAGTTCCATACCGCCCTCGAAGTTGTGGCTGACGCAGTGGTGTCTGCATCCTTCGATGCCTTCGTGCCCAGTGCCCGCCGAGGGCGCAGTGAGGCGTGGTCGCCTGCAGCGGTGGATGCACTGACAGCCTCAATGCACACAGCTGCCCTTGGACTGCTACAGTCTGGTCAAATCCTTCCAGTGGCTGCGTTTGCCCGTGTGTTGGCTGACACGTGTTTGATGCACGTGGGGAAATCTGACGCGGCCAAGGCAGCTGGAGGCACGGCAAGCGCTGCCGCCACAGCGCTGCAGTGGAACGCCATGGCTGCACTCACGCATGCATCAGGTGCAGCACTGATGCAGTGGCAAGGCAGACAGCAGGAGGGGGGGGAAGTTCCTGAGTTGCGCCGCCTGGCCCAGCAGCTGCATGTGCTGCTGCCGGCATTGGCGGATCACATGCACAACCACCCACCAAGACAACGACCAAGCCACGCTGTGAGCAGTGGATTCTCACTACTGTCTGTCTCGGAGTGTTGCGGTGGTGCCGCCGGAAGCCTGCTCGAGCAGTCGACAGGGGGGGCTAGTGCTGACGCAGAGCCACTGCCGGCGCTTGATGTGGCAGTCAGCGCACTGAAGGTATGGCTGAGGACACAACCGCTCGATACAGTTCATTGTGAAGAGGAGGGCAGCACGGAGCGAGCAGTGGCTGCCTTGCTGCAGGTAGCAAGCCCAAGGCCGCCTGGGGAAGTCGAGGGGGCAGCCCCTCCTCCAACAGTCATGTTGTTTCCCCTCAGCAGCTTGTCGACCAAAGGTGTGGATGTGCGTGATGTAAATGGGGCTGCATCAGCCCTGGAAAGTGCTTTTGTGCTGCTGCAGAATCCGGACGGCGCGCTGCTGCCCGGCGCGGCTGCCTCCGCCTCATCGCTGCCCTGTGCACATGGCGCCGCGCCAGTGCAGGCTGCAGGGAGGGACGCCACTGCAAGCAATGGCGTTACTGTAAGTAGTGTGCAGCGCACTGGCGCGCATGCAAAGAAGACACCTGCCCACCGTTCTGCGCCTGCGGATGTACATCCTGTGGCCAAGGCGACGGGCCGCCGAGTGGTACCCAAGCAGTCCATATCACCTGCAATTCGTCCCATTGGGCAACCCGGCCCCTTGCAGCTCACTGTGACAGTTGGTCATTCAACAGAGTGAGGATTGTCACGAGTAGTGGTGAAATTTCGAGGCCATAGGGGGCAAGGGGGTGTAGGTCAATTGTGTCGGCTGTAAGGATCGAACACGCGACTGTAGGGAACAAAATCGTTCATATGGCTGGTTACATACGAAAGTTTCCAAGCGTGCCGCTTAGAAGGGTAGCTGTTGCTCTTGCTTGCTGAGGTTTCAAGCTCCGCAAACTGGGGCACCTGCTACACCAAGCACGATCGCAATGCCTCGACGAAGCAGGAGGACATCAAACAGCACAGATGAAGAGTCTGGGGCAGGTCTAGTCGACCAGGCCGCAGAGGAGGGGCCTGCCCCGGGCGTGGTCACTGGTAAGATTTGTCTGGGGTGTGAGTGGGTGTGACGTGTGCACCAACCTCACGCTGCAGATACAACAGCAACCGAATCTCGCGGAGAAAGACGCCGTAGAGTAATGAGAGAAGTTGCAGAGCGTAGGGCAGCGTTTTTCGCTCGAGGTGGTCGGGAAGAAGATGACGAGAGTAAGTGCCCAGCAAAGGTTCGAGCAACCCAACCAGGCAGCACACAGTGTGCACAGACGATGAAGAGGCAGTCGACACATCTGGATTGCGGAATTCTAACATTCCTATGCAATCCTGGCCGGGCCGCATGTCAACTGCTCGTGATTTGCTGAAGAAGCGTGCTGCCGTAAAGAGGCGTCGCGAGGCTGCTGATGCTGCCAGCACAACCACAGCAGAGGAGGTCGGTGGCGGTCCCTCTGATGCGTCAAGCAGTGAAGCCGATGATTTTTTTTCAATGGATGGTGGTGCAGACGGGCTTGAACCCAGTGCAAAACAGTCCCGCGATGGCAGCGGCGACCCTCGAGACGGCGCCCACAGGGCAATCGTGGTGTCCAAGGAGCAGCGCCCCCACTGGAAACGGCGGTACGGCGTGCCACCAGCCCAGTGGCGGCCTGCAGCAACACAGCATTCAAGTAATCCGTTCATACCCGCCACTGCAAGCAGCCGTCCCCACTTGAAGCAGCGCCGGCGACCGCACTCAATCGTGTCTGGGGACGGCTTCGCCCTCGTTGAAGAGGTGTTCTCGGTGCCCCCCCTCACTGTGCTCTGCTTGAAGAGTATGCAAGACGACTTGCCTGCCCTTGGCGGCAGCACCGTTGGCCTGCTGCCCCAAGCCCTGCGGCACAGCCTTGTGTACTCAACGGCTGCGGCTCGCAAGCTGAACTCAAGCACCTGTCAAGTGTTTGCCCCCTTGCGCGCTATCAGAGGCGACACTGCCTGCGATGAAGATGGTGGCGCTGCTGTGTCAGTTGAAGATTCCCTGGAATTGCCTGATTGCTCTGCAATTGACGATGCTACTCTTCGCGAGACGCTGGCCATGTGCGGTGGACACCTGCACTCCATGCATCTGAGACACTGCGGGCGGTGCTTGACTGATAAGACAGTGCATTGGCTGAATGACAGTGGCCCTGGCAGCCTGTCAGACCTGCAAGCCTCTCCGCCTGGGCGAGTATTTGCGTCCTTGCAGCGCCTGCATCTGGAGGGTGCGTTCTCCCTCAGCAATGCAGGCCTGCGGTCCATTTTGCAAGCCGCAACAAGCCTGCAAACACTGTCTCTTCACGCTTCTCCTGATGTCGACGTTGGAGTGTTGCAGGAGCTCGGTGGGTTAGCCCCGGTGCTTCGATCGCTCACCCTGTCTGCCTGCCACAAAGTAGGGGATGTCGCGCTGGGCGTGCGGTTCGCAACGCCCAGGGCCGGGAAATCAAAGGCTCCTGTCTATAAAGCTGCCGACGAGGAAGTGACACCCACAGACGCCATGCTGCTGCCGTATGAGGTGACTCACACGGCCCAGGCACCGCTACCCAAGGGCCACCAGTTGCTGCACCCTGCACCGTCCTTGGGGCTGATGGCTGCCAGCAACATCCAGCACCTGGAGCTGAGCCATCTGCCCAACGTGACAGACGCCTTGTTCGACAGCTTGGTTTCCGCTGGGGGGGGCACGCTGGGGCTGCGCAGCTTAGTGCTGCGACAAATGCCAGGCATCACAAACCACACAATGCACCTGCTTGGAGGGCGCAGCCAGCCACGAACGGGCGGTTTCAGCACCACTGCACCCGATGTGTTGCCGCTGGCGTCAGATGCCCTCCCGGCCCCGACTGCGCACCTGACTGTGCTGGTGCTGGACACGCTGCCCAATGTGGGAGACACAGGCATACGCAGCATTGCACGGTGCCTGCAGGGCGACACACTGAGACTGGGCATCATCAACATGTACTCAGTTCGCAAAGAGCCCAGCATTCTGCGGCTGCTTCGGGCTGTCACGGGCTCTGCAGTGGCGCCTGGCTCGGGCGCCCCCCCCCCCCTCGAGGGCCCAGCAAAGGCAGCCCCCGGCGCAGCTTCGGCTGTCGCACAGTCTGATATATCTTCCTCCATGGCTGCCATGCTTGCTGCATTGTCTGGTGCTGCTGGCAGCGCTGCCAGAGACAGCCCCTGTGAGGCGGCAGATGGGGCAAGCTCAGGCCTGGCAAGACTGCAGCTGAGCGGTGTGACATGTCTGTCAGATGCCTCGCTAAGCTTGCTGGCATGTAGCAGTGCAGTGCTATCCCTGCGCCATTTGGACATATCGTGGTGTAGGGGGGTCACGGACACTGGGGTGGGCATGCTGTCCGACGCCTGCACCCGTTTGTTGACTTTGCGCCTGTGGGGCAACACGCAGCTGACAAATGAGCTTTTCACACGACTGGTGAGTGCCAAAATTGGTTCGTCGGGCGACGAGGCGTCCGCGTTGTATGTGGAGGGGCGGCCCGGCGACAAGCTGCCCCCCCCTGAGTACGAGCTGCCCGCCCGGGCAGGGGGCTCTGAAGCCCACCTGTACGAGGTGAGCGCCCTGCCATAAGCCGTGATTGCTGAAGAGGCATCACTACTGTCGCTTAGTGACTGCTGCATCCATTGTCGACAGGCGAGTGACAAGCAAGATGCTTTCCACGATCAACAGCAGCATGCCGACACACACGCCGACAACGAGTCGAACCTGAGATGGGCAGGGTTTGGAAGGAAAATGTTTTGGCCGAGTAAAAAACTCACGTTGATATCAGACGATAGGTTTCCTGCGAGCCAGTAGCCGACGAATCCGCCGCCCAACACAGAGGCCAGTACATTGAATGCGAGAGATGCTTGAGAAGAAACATCTGCAAGCTTCATTTCAGCCTCTTCTGGCACTCCGCTCAGCTGCAAAAAAAGTGGCTTGGTTCTGACCAAGCAGGTGAATAAAACGTCATACTTACAGGCTGTAACTTGTCCCCCAACAGCCTTTTGTATTCCCTTTGGTCGGCTCGCATCTGCATCTGCTTCTGCCTGGTACTCGGCTCCTCTGCAGGCTGCTGATTGCCCGCACCAGCATGTTTCAAATGAGCTGGAATGAATCGCGCCGGTAATTTGACAGAGATACGCGCGTTTCTGCTGGCAGCCATGCTGTACGGTATGCCGTGCAAGCAGGGTCGAATGCAGCCAGCGCCTAGAGGTTCCACTGGGCTGCTGCTGTCTAGATTTGGGGCTTGTCGTCTTGTGAGAATGGGGGGTAAGCGTCTGCCCGTACGGCAGCTGTAAGAAGGTGAAACATAAAACAAAATGTTGGTTGCTCACGGCAGCAGCTGATGGAACAATACGCCCCCCTTCTCATAGGGCCAGATTCAGGTGAGCAGAGTTTCGCCTGCGTTTTCTCTGTCCGTCAGCCATGGCTGCGTCTGCTTCTGATGGACTGGGCAAGGAACTGGCTGCAAAGTATGCACGGGAGCTGAATTGTCTCGTAGATTCTGATCGGTCAAAGCGTAAAGGGGCTCTACGAACTTTGGGGAAGGAACTTACCTCGGTACGACATAAGTTTCAAAAACGGTGAATGTCCGCACGACCCTCGTTTGCGCTGCAGGCTGCACAGGATGAGCTGAGTGTTTTTTTTGTGAACCACTTGGCACCAGTTTTACTGAAAGTGTTCGCTGATAGTGTTGAGCGGATTCGGGAGGACGGCATTGCACTCTACAGCAGCACGATGGACACTGCATCGGTTGTCGACCAGCTCCCAAGTCTCTTGCAAGCTGCCATCCCCGTGTTTGCCTCCCGCATTGGAGTCAGTCCCTTCAACGAGGATTCAGAAGAGATTAGACTGCTGCTTGTGCAGCTTCTGCTGCGATTTTTGACACACCCGTCTTGCCGTGACGTGATTGCCAGCAACATGGACAGTGTCGTCACCACCCTCAGCAGGGTTGCAAGCGACGCCTTCCCCGCCGTGAAGGTAGAGGCAGCCAAGGCTGTGCAAGCACTTTGCACCATTGTCCCGGACCACATCCGGGGTTCCTCTTCTGCGCTAGTGAAGTGCATGCTGGGCAACACTGGGCACCAGCGGGGCAACGTGCGCACTGCATCCGTGCGAGCCTTAGGTCGCATCATGCCACTTGCTGGGGAGGCATGCACCAAGCTCATGGCCGAAGTAGTCTTGCCGGGCCTAACTCCTCGCTTGCTGGACCGCACAAGCTCTGTGCGCAAGGCTGTGACGGCTGTGCTGTGTGAATGGCTGCATGAGCTGCCGGCAGCCTGCCTCCTGGCACACACTGCCGCTCTGCTGCGCCACATCTTGTCAGCAATAGCCGATCAACACGAAGATGTTGCACAGGCTGCACTTGTGGCGTTCCACGCCGCAGCTGTTCCTGCCCTGGCCAGTGCAATGGCGGTGGCAACTGCCTCAGCAGGAGCCAGCAGCGCCTCACCCACTGACCTGCAAGTGGCTGCAGAGGCCGCAGATGGCACCCTGGACGAAGCCACACCTGCAATAGCTGCTCTACAGAGCTTTGCGACTGTGGGACTGGGTGCAGACGATGCCATCCCCGGCTACGAGGAGATCATTCTCCCGTCTCCGTTCCGGGGACGCCCCCCAGCCCAGGCCAGGCAACTGGTGTGTGCCCACCTATCAGCAGTGCTGCCTGTTGCACAAGAGGACCTCTTAGATTGGAAGTCCGATACACGTACGTGTGCTGCTGGTGCTGTGCGCAGTGCCCTTGTGTACAGCGAGGGCGCCGTCACCCCGCTCCTGGAGGCGCTGCTGCCTGTGCTGTGCCGAGCCACCACAGACGACGCCCCTGAGGTGGTCGCATATGTAAACGACTGTGCAGCACTTGTGGGCGCATTTGTGGCTCCTGCTGCCCAGCTTCAGGCGCTGCTTCCACAGGTGAGGGGGGAGCTGGCCGGCATGGCAGGGCTGGAGCACCGGGCAGCCGCCTTGGCTGTCATGGCCAACGCCGTCAGCGGCATGGACCCGGAGCAATTCGCTCCTCATATTTCAGAGGTGTGCGCCGCTGTGGGTGACGCAGCTTTCAGCGAAACCACCCCCGAGGCCCTGCCCCGTGCCCTGGCAGCGGCAGTGGGTGCCGTGGCAGAAGTGGGGGCAGAGCTTGCCTGCAGCCCTGCTCACAACCAAGCCGCAGCACTGCAGCTGCTGCGTGCCGCGCTGCATTTGCGCTGCAATGGACAGGCAGAGGAGGCACAAATGGCTTGCGATGCGCTGCTGGGGACGCTTGTGGAAATGGGGGGGGGTGCTTCCCTGCAAGCCCTGGTACAGCCCCTTGCGGGGGCCCTGCTGGCAGGCGTGAAGCCTTCGCTGGATGAGTGGAACCGCAGCCACCCTGCCCGCTGTGAGCTGGATGCGTGCCTGCGGCTGGCGCCGCTGGCATTCGCAGAGGCCATGCCTGCGCTGCTGGAGGTGTTCAGACTGACCCTCAGTCCCTCCCGCGATGCAGACCTGCGGCTGGCGCAGCTGGCACTGCTGGACGCCACAGCTGCATCCTTCAGCCAAGCGGCTGCAGGCACCGAAGTGGAGACGTTCCGCATGATGAGCTCCGTGATTGTGCGGGACATGTTGACGCCTAACCTAGTGTGGCAGGTGGGCGCCGTCGCCTCCACAGTGCGCAAGGTGTGCATGGCCTGCCTGCACACCATCGTCAAGGGTGGCTTGCTGCCCCCTGATGCAGCTGCTGCAGTTTGGCCCCAGCTGTTTCCCCGTTTGAACTCTATTTTGAGCGATGACGACGAGACCACTCGGCACATCGCTGTGCTTGTTTTGGCGGCGCTCCTGAAAGCCCTACCCAAGCACCTGGACGATGAGGGTGTCCGTGTATTGTATCCTGAGCTTCTGAAGCGCTTGGATGACTCCAGTGACAAGGTGCGCATTTGCGCTTGTGCGGCACTCGAGGCCATGCCAGCTGCGTGTGCGCCTGGGGCCATGAGGGGGGGGCCCACAGAGTACACCCTGGATGCACTGCTGATTCATATGGACGACACAGACGAGGGAATGCAACGTGCCGCCGCCGCAGCTGCGGCGGCATATGCTCAGCTGGATGGGCAGTACGCTGCCAAGGCCGTTGCCGCCGCCCGCCTGCGGCACCGCTCCCCTGATCTGTGTGATGCACTTGCTGCAAGCATGGCTGGACAAGGCGCTGCAGCAGAATGAGCAGAATGTTTGATTTTGTTGGGGTCTCAACGCTTACTGAGTCTTGCCCCACTTGCCATTGAAGCAGGAATGCGCTGGAGGGCCGGTGGGTGCAAAGGGCCCACAAATTTGATGAGATGAAGATTCGCCATGGCCTGCAAAGTGACTCAAGACTGCTCAAATGATAGCATTTCAGTTGAATTTAGCATTGTAGATTCTTTTTCTTTCTGCTATTAAATTTTTCGTGTTTTGCAAATTTGTATCGAGTGATTCCTTGCGGAAGGTGACATGGGAGCCGGCAGCAGTAGAGCACAAGCTGCTGCCAAAGATGCCACAGCAAAGTGTAAGGACCACTCCTGCGCCTTTTGTTGAAATAATACACACCGTGCATGTTTGCAGTTACTGTCGAGGAGCAGGCGTGGATTCGGTCAACATACCGGGTATGTCGCGTTTCACGTGCAGTGCACATTGGTCCGCCCTTCTCTCGTCAAGGAGTCGGCGCAGACTTTTGAAGCAGCACCTTATAACCGACACTAGCGTGTACAATGTTGTCCACCTTCGTGTCCCTGCGTGTTTCGTCGACACGAAGGCCATTCGTCTGGCATCTGTGTATTTATCTCAGCAGCATCCATTTCTGCAGGACCTATGCTCCAGAGGGCCTGATGGAGCTGCAGTTGACAAAGACACATTCCTCAGAGTTTTCCCTCTCCCCGGCTTGTTGGGCGGTGAGTCGCTCAGTTTACGCATTGGCCGTGACAGCAGCCTCGAAACTTCTCTCGTAACACGCCTTACTTTGCAGAGCAACTGTTCAAGGTTTTCGACCAGGACCACGAAGGACTACTCACATACAACAGTTTTTTAATAGGACTGGCTGCAGTGTGTCGTGGCACTCATGAACAGCGGGCAGATTTCTTGTTTGGCATGTTTGATCTTCGAAAGTAAGATCTCAACTGTAAACAAAGCCGCCGCAGTTATTCACAGTGCACCTTCGCAGTCGAGGGGTTGTTGGAAAGCAGGACTTATCCACTTTGCTCAGTCACATACCAAGGGCAGTTTTGGAGGCCATCTATACCGAGCGCTTTGATCGTGCGTGGGACTTGAGCCCAACTAGCTCCGAGCAAACCTCAGTGGTAGCAAAGCGAGTGCGAGAGCTAGTTGACTCCATTTTCAGCGCTTTCAACTTGAAAAAGGATGGCCATTTGACACCGAATGAATTCCGGGAATGTCTATCAAGCAATCCGGGCATTGTGACGTACTTGTCCTCTGTGTTTCCGTACGGCAGCGAGCCCAACGAAGAGCCGGAGCGGGCGGCGGCAGCTGCCGGCACTCGTCGAGTGAAGCACCAAAGTGCAACAGCGATGCAAATCAAACAGCCTGGCATGTCAGTGGTGTCCACACCACTTGCACAGCCTGCACAAGCTCCAGCCTTGGCTTCGACCACATCGCCAACCCTGCCAGCAGCCCCAGCTGCAATCCATCGATCATCTTCAGCCCCCAATGAGGCGTACAGCATCCCCCCCATCCCAAATATGGGTGCTCTTGCTCGTGCCCAGTCATCGCCTGGGGCTCCGCGGATGCAGGCAACAGGCCTGGAGATGCTGCTGCCGGCGCTGGCCACAGCCCAGGCTGCCCTGCGGCAATCCTCTGCAAACTCCCAAGAGGACTGGGGGAAATCAAACGCGACAGTGGGACTGTCGTGTGGACGCTGCGGCCTGATTCTTCGTCACAGCCCCACGACGGGCGCTCCACTGCACATGGCGACGTGTGAAGCTGTGTTTCGCGCTGCCGAGGGCTGGGTGCTGTCGGTGAGGTCTGCACCCGCCGCACGCCCCCACAGCTCGAGCAAGAGCAGCTCAGAGAGTGAGTCCCTCATGTTGGTTCCATCGGGTGTGTCCAGCGCATCGTACGCAAGTGCAAGCACACAGCAGGCCAGTGGGTCCTCCAGTGCCACTAGCCCCCCCAAGCGAGCGGGGACCCCCCCTCCCCTGCGAGTCAACATGGAAACTGCGCGCTTGAGCCGTCGGTCTTTGGCGACCCAGGTTATTCGAGAGGGTGAGCGTGAGGAGAGCGACTCACCTTATGCCGGCACTGGCACCGGGGACCAGTTTGGCATCGGCTGCAGCCCAAAGCCGATGGTGAAGATCCTGCCCGAAAGTAGCAATTTGTCCAGCAGCAGCCAATCCTCGGGCACATCTGTGGCTGCACCTGCTCCCAAAGTCCCCGCAGCCGCTGTGAAGGTACCAGCGCTGCGCTCTACAGCGGGGGCAGTGACTGCCACTGCGCCCTCTGCCGCCGGGCCCCAGCCGGCGTTTGTGGTGAAACCCACAGGCGACACGCCCAAGCCATCAGTGAGTGTCAGCAGTCGTGGTGGCTCTAGCTCTGCCTCCCCTATGCACGGGGCCCACCAAGCTGGTGGCAGAAGTGAGCGAGATAGGGCCCGATCAGAGCCTGCAGTGGGGCTGCCAGACCACACAGCGGGGGATGCAGATACGGCATCCCCTTCCAAATCCCTGCCAGCGTCAGCCCTACGTACACCGCCACGCAAGTCATCGCTGGAGGAAACTGTGCTGGCTGCAGCCAACTCCAGCAAGGGTATTGCATTCTCGTGCAGGAATGGGAACGGCAGCCCGTCTGCCATCCCTCCTGGTTCGCCCGCGCAAGTGGATTTGGCCGCATCAGGCAGCTCGGGCAGTGCATCGGCGACACGCCCTCCCACTGCGCCGTCCCCTTCACACCCTCCTGCAGAGCCTCACGCAGAGGTAAGCTTGTCGTCTGCTGCAGGAGGCATCAACATGCCTCCCAGGCAACCCGGGCACGACATCTACGGACCGTCTCCGGCGCTGCGCTCTGCTGTGGAAGGTGAAGTAGCCGCAGTAGCACATGTGTTCAAGCACAAGTTCTGCATGGGCTGCGGCGCAGCGTACACGAATGCAGACTGGAAGCCGCTGAGTCCGGAGGCGGTGTCCTGGATGAACATTGCTGGGGCACTGTGGGGGCGCCCTACCGCCAACCCCAGCTCATACACTGCACTAGCACAAGCTTCCAATGCTTCTTCACGCGCACTGCCGTCGTGGGGGGGGCACTCTGTGCCGGCCTCGCCAGGCATGTCGCCTCTGGCCAACTTCATGGCGCCGCCACCTGGGGTGGATACCTCGACACACTGGGAGCTGGAGAGTCGCAGAGCAGCCACGCCTGGACAAGGCGACGATGAGGGTAGCACCATCATTTCTGGGGACGGGGGCACGCCCCTGGGACGCAGTGTGTTCTCAGGTGCACGTTCCACTGCCTTCAGCCCCGCCAAGGGCAGCAGCACCGAGGCTAGCGGTATTGGCTTTGTGTCAGCTGGCCATTCGCCATCAGGACTGGATGGCTCGCCACCAATGTATGGCTCAGAAGAAGCTGGTGGCTTGGACCTGCGCGGCATGCCAGACTTGATGCTGCCGCCTGCCGGTGGTGCTGACGGTGCCGATGGTGCCGAGACGGCCGGAAGGCATGCCCTGCTCGCTGCTGCCCACCTGCAGTGGTGGATGCACCACACCGGTGTGAACCAAAACAGCTCCATGTCTGCCTTGCACAGCAACGCGCCCCCCCGGCGACAGCGAAGCATGAGCGCCGACAGCAAGGACAGTGGGGGCAGCAACATGGCAGACACACAGAGCGTGGGCCCTGAGCAGCGGGTGCGCAGCATGAGTCAGTCAGATGCGATGGGGCGCATGGGCCGTGCCATGGATGACGCTGTGGCGGAGTTGAACTTGTCTGTTCCCCCCGACGCCGCCCCCCAGGCAGTGTCTGGGCTGTCCACCCCCCCCCATGGCCCATCACTGCGCCGCAAGCACTCAATCGGCGGTGATAGCGCCATGTCGTCCCCAGGCGGCATTGGTGACGTGAGCAGCTCCGTCGGGCCCGACTCCCCCCGCCACGAGATCAGCCCCACTGGATTGCAGTCCCCCTCCGCCTCGTCTGTGGGAGGGCGCTCCGCCGCCACCGCCACAGGCCCCTTGGTGTCCCACATCCGCCCCCGAGGAGGATCGTACTCTGGCCCAGAATACTTTGAAACCGGGTTGCTTCCCCACGCCACCGCTGCTGGGCTGCGGCAAGGCTACCAGCCCGGAGTGCACCATCCTGCGGACAGCGTGTATGCTGCCATGCAGGCTGCTGCAGCTGCCGTCACACAGATGGCCAGCGCTTCCCAAAAGGCCCCAGCCATCGCAGCAGGCAGCGGGCAGAGCAGGGGGGGGCAGTCGGAGTCCTCCATTGCTGCATCGGGCCGTGCCCTGAGCTCCTCCCGTGGAAATCTGCCCCGGCAATCGCCAGTGGTGGCTGCCACCCTGGCGGCCTCGGGACACAAACCGCCTGCATTTGCGCTGGATGAGCGCGCCGGAAGCATCGTGTCTGGTGCTGCTGCAACTGGGAACGGTGGCGACTCAGCCAGCGTCCGCTCTGGCATCGACCCGGACAACATGTCCATGGGGGCACCAGCCACGGCAGGTGGCGGGCAAATGTCATCCTTGGGCGCCGGCACCGCCCGCACCCTGGCCATGCACGGCGCTGAGATGCTGGAGCACGAGGGGGAGCTGTGGAAGAAGGGCAGACGCACCGGCGCCATGACCCGCAGGTGGTACTACCTGTGCCAGAACTTCCTGTACTGGTACAAGGACCAGGAAACCCACATTCCCAAAGGCAGTCTCTTCCTGGAAGGCTCGTATGTCTCCGTGTGCAATGACCAAATGGCTCGAGGGTACTTCGGCATCCGCATTCACACCGCCTCTGCCCACGGCGACCAGGAGCGCGTCCTGTACTGCAAGGACACCCGGGAGAGAGATGAGTGGATGTCTGTGCTGACCCGTGCTTGTCGCACTGTGGCGTTTGAGCAGGTGTACCGCCGGGTGAAGGAGCTGGGACAGGGCCGCTTCTCTCAGGTGGTGGAGGTGCAGAACCGAGACACCGGCCTGCACTACGCCGTGAAAATCATCAACAAGAACGAGCTGAAGCCAGAGGAGAAGGAGCTCTTGCGCACAGAGATAGCTATCCTGCGGCTGGTGCAGCACCCCCACATCATCCGTCTGGAGGATGTCTTCGAAACCAGCGCCACCATGTACATTGTGATGGAGCTGATCAAGGGGGGGGAGCTCTTCGACAACATCGTGGGGCGGTCACGCTTCACAGAGAACGAAGCCAGGCAGCTTATTAAGCCGCTGGTGGACGCAGTGGCATACCTGCACAGCCTTGGTATCGTGCACCGGGACATCAAGCCTGAGAACATCCTGTGCGGGGACAAGGTGCACGACGTCAGCATCGCCGACTTCGGCCTCAGCAAGCTGGTGCACCCCAACGAAGTCATGACCATGCCTTGCGGTACACTGACTTATGTGGCGCCCGAGGTGCTCTCCATGCAGGGGTACCACATGGAGGCGGACATGTGGAGCATTGGCGTCATCATGTACCTGGTGGTGCGGGGGCGCCTGCCGTACGACGGGGACGAGCAGCAGGCCATTGTGCAGCGCATCCTGCATGAGCCCTTGGATTTCTCGTCGGGTGTGTGGGCCCACTGGAGCAAGTGCGGCGTAGAGTTCATCCAGAAGCTGCTGGAGAAGAACCCAGATCGCCGCCTCACAGCCAGGCAAGCCCTGCAGCACCCCTGGCTGCGGCAGCCCCCGCCTGACCAAACTTCTCCAGAAGCAAGCCCAAGTGCTGCTCAGGCAGCGGGGCGTGCATAGGCATGTCTACACTGCAATGGGTCTCCAAGAGGGGGGTTGACGGGGGGTGCTTGAGCCTGCTTGTTGGCAGCCCTTGAGCTGGCCACCACCGATCAAAATGCATTGTGCATCTGCTTCCATTGAATGCACACCACATCTTGCGTTTTGAAAGCTGGAAAATGCTAAACTAATCTGCCTCCTGTCTGTTTGAGCCCCTGGCTGCAGAGCTTGTGAAAGGCGTGTTGTGAATGGCGCTGTCCACGGATGAGCTGCCAGTTGCACTGGTTTCCCACTGTGTTGTTGTGGGTGTAGATGTGGAGAACTTGCCAGAGCCAGAATCTCCCGAGCAAGCTTCCAAAACGCCACATGAATTGCTGTCAGCTGACGTGCTGCACGCGTTTCCACTGGCTGCTATCAGCACGCCGACCGGAGCTGTGCCTCCTCTGCCAGACAGTGTGGCATTGTTTTGCCTTCCTGCTGGTGTGATACCTAAGCGTGACGGAGATGATGGGGCCGATCAAATCCAATTCTTTTCGTTTGTGCTGACCAATATTGATGGATCGCGCAGCTTTGGGACTTGTGTCTCGTGGTATGAGCCACTGGAGACATATCCAGGTGCGGACTTTGCTCATTAACAACCAACTGCGGCATGTTTTCTTCACCAAACTAACACGCAGGTACCCTTGTGCCAAAGGTTCTTTGCCTCATGTCTACTGTGCCATATTTTTCTTTGTTTCGATGCGTACTGGCGTAAGTTTTAGCCGCTGTCCAGATCTTGAGTGGAGAGATTCCCAGGACAACTTTTGCTCTCCAGCTGGATAATGGCTGCACCATATTATTTTGCAGGCTTTTTTTGAGACGTTACGGCTGTGGAATCCACCCAATCGATGAATTACTGCGACGTACCGGGCAGAAACTATCCAGGCCAAGCATTGCAGGAGAAGTCGTGGCAAGCGAAGCGACTCGACCCCGGCTCATTCCAGAGCAACAGTGGCTCAGTGCGCTGAATAAGGGCGAAGTTGTACAAGAGCTACTTTTGACCACTTTTTTAATGTTTACTCGTGTGCCTCCACCCGGAATCCGTTTGAACTTGGATTTTGGTGGTCACCATGTCGACTTCTTTCGGCCACCAATGACCGCAGCTCTACCGACTGTGGACAGCGACTGCTTCAAGCATTTGTTCAGGAGCCTCTCCGTGAGCAACATTGTGTTCATTTTGTCCTCGCTGCTGCAAGAGCAGCGTGTGTTGCTGCACAGCACCAACATGGAGCGGTTGTGCGGTGTTTGTGAGGCGCTCACTTCCCTGCTGTTTCCCCTGGTGTGGGCCCATGCACTCGTCCCTGTGCTGCCGCTGCAGATGCTGCAGTTCCTCCAAGCACCCTGTCCGTACGTCATGGGGCTGCACACAGACTTCCTGGAGACGCAGGAGGGAATGGACGCGCTTGTCACGTCCGTCATCGTGCACTTGGACGTGGACAAGGTGGTCACCCCCATGGAGATCGAGCTGCCGGGGGGGCTGCAGGTTGATGTCGTCCCGGAGCTCCCTCACGTCCTGCGTGCCCGCCTGCTGACGGAAGTGGCCGCCGCCATCCCGCCCCGCAATGAACTGGTCACTGCAGCCACAGCAGTGGAGGCACAGCACAGGGTGCTGGGCGCACCTTTGCGAGATGCCACAGTCACAGCAGACGACCTTCTGCATGTGGGCCACGCGCTCCTCATGCCCCAGGACACCCAGGCGGTCAGCAGCTACAGCTCCAACCTGCGCCTGCAGAAAAAGGAGCCCCCCCTGCCAGGCTTGTACCTGCAGCGCTTCCTGCCGCAGCCAGACTCACCACGCCTGCGTGTAGACACAAATGCAGCAGTGGAAGAAATGCTTGCAGATGACTTCGGTGGTGCTGCTAGCAAGCCGGCAGCGCCTGGGCCACCGGACGGCAGCCAGGGGGTCTTACCCCCCCCAGCCAGGTCAGCCGTGCCCCCCCTGGTGAGCCGCTTCGACGAGCCATGGGTGGTGCAGGTGCGTGCATCGTTTGCATCAGCCATGGGCGCCATGCTGGCAGGCTACCGCTCCTACTTGGTGGTGTCTGTGGATTTGCCCCAGGAGGTAATCGCTGCCCTGCCCCCTGCATTGATTGACGCACCAAGGAGATTCCGCTGGGCTGGTGAGCCAACTGTGAACGCTGGTGCAGCTCAGCCGATGGGGGGTGGTGTCAGTGGTTTGGGCATTGGGCGCGATAAGCGGCAGGCGGAGCTTGTTGCCCAACAGGCCACCAACGCGGGCACTGGCTCCCTCATGAACAAAATGAAGACCATGTTCGCATGGGGCAACAAAAACAAAGCTGCCACAGGCACAGATGCAGCAGATATGACAGCCCATGCGCCCTCCACGCCATCTTCAACGGCAGCGAGCGGCTTCTCGTTCGGCGGCTGGGGGCGATCGTCGGTCACCTCGCCCAGCAGCGGAGGTGACGCTCAGCCCACCAGGGACAGCGCCCGCAGTGTGCTGTCTGAAGCACAGGCGGAAGCAGAGCACGCAGCTGCCCGGAATGCCGCCACAGTGAAGTGGATCAAAAGCAGGGCGGGCAGTGCCTGGGTGTTGCCTGACGGGGACTCTCACGCAGGAGACGACCATGACTCCCTGTTTGTTGCGGCGTTAACCGATGAGGACCTGCCAGTCACACTGTTCGGCAGCTCACCAGCTGAGTTCTTGGCTGCCACTGCTGCTGGCAAGCAGCAAGAGACACTCCCAGAGGCATCAGGGAGCTCCGACGGGAGTGCCCAGTCACAGGCAGATGTGCCAAGCATGCAGCCCCTTGTGGTTCCGCCCATCACATTCAGGGTGGAGTTCCACAAGGCCGCTTTCCTGCAGTCCCGGCCCATCGCCTGGCGGGGGTTCATGGACACTATGCTGAACACGCAAGCCATCTCCTCGTTTCTGGAGGACGCTGCCCTCACTGGGCGGCTGCTGGAGGCGGCCCAGGTGGCTACAACCACGGCATGCGTGGCAGGAGGTGCATCAGTGCAAGTGCCGGTGGAGGGCGCCTTCCCCACAGCACATGTGACCGCAGCCATGGCCCAGTTCGCCCCGCTGCATTTGGTGACTGCTGCGCCGTTTGTGCAGGAGACAGTCTCCAAGTCACCCACCAAGAGCCGGCCCCCCTCCCAGAGCAATGTGTCAGTATCCAGTGACGCTGCACCAGCCCCCCTGCTGCGAGGCTTCCGCCCATTTGCGCGGAACTCACAAGCAGGCACCCCGCAGGCCGGTTCAGGGCACACAGCAGACGGGAGCGCGGCCGAGCCTGCTGTATCCCCCAGCAAGCTGCCATCCTCCCCGAAGCCTGTCACTTCTCCCACGTCCAGCACGGCGTTTGATGGTGTGTCTGGCTCCGTGGCACGCACCCCGGGTGGTGATCTCGGCACACACACGAGTCGGACTCCAGGCGGTGCTGAGCACAGCGGTGCAGTAGAATCGCCCGCAGTTGATGGTGGCGAGTGGGGTGCGTTGTGGGCGTGCCTTTCCGACGCAGAGGTAGTGCAGGACACAGTGCTGTGCCACCTGCCCCCTATACCCCTTCCCCCCGCCCTGCGCAGCTCATGGTGGGAGCAGGAGTTCAAGCAGGCCCGTGAGGCTGCACTACAGGCAGCGGATAGTGGCGCCAAAGCCACCGCCTCTGCCTCATCCGATAGCATCCGGCAGGCCGCTGTACAGGCGCAGGAGGCTGAGCGGGACGAAGAGGCCATCCTGGCCAGGCAGCAAGGCCAGTATGACGCACTGGGGGTGTCTGCAGAAGATGCAGCTGAAATCAGGCTGTTTGACTGGCTGTGCGCTGTGCAGCTGATTCACAGCGGCTCCAGTGCTGGGTTCTTGCCGAAGTGGCCAGGCATGCACTCCGCCGAGCTGGTTCCGGCCACAGCTGGCAGCAGGGGCAGCGACAGCAACTCGGACTCCTCAGACAGCGATGAGGATTCCGAGGCAAGTAGCAGTGATGAGGACGACGGCAGCTCAAGCGGGTCGGCTGCAGCTGGAACTCGGCGGGGAGTGAGCTTTGCGGCGCCAGCAGCACTAGCAGCAGCGGCTGACAGCGACTCTTGTGCAGTGCAGGCCGATGACAGTGTACAGCGGAGCGACAGCGGTATGGACAGCTCCACAGGCACTGCAGCTGACATCGAGGAGGACTTGTACTCCCGCCGCCGGGGGGCGTCTCTGTCCAGGCGGGCGGCCTCGCAAGCCAAGCGCAGTGGCACGCTGGGCATGCGAGAGTTCTTCAACAGCCCTAAGAGTACGAATCACGGCAGTGCAATACCCGGTAAGCATCGCAGCGTGTCGCTGTCCTTCAGGGGCAAGCAGCCGGCCGCCCCCGCTCGCCCCAGCCCCCCTGGCTCTCCCGCCTCCAGACCAATGGCGCCTGTGCTGCTGCCGGCAGATGTGCTGAGCAGTGCAGCTGCGCTGCTTACCCGCAAGCCAGTTCAGCTGGCAAGCATGGGCGCTGTGTCCCCTGCCAACAGTGTGGCAAATTTGCTGCTGTGCGGCAGGCAGGACTGCGTGCCCCCCGGACACAAGGCGGTGCCTGGTATGTCACTGGACACTGCCCAGGAGCGGGTGCTGGACATTGAAGAAGCTGCTGCAGATCTACACGCGCTGTGGCGCGGCCCTGTGGAGCAGATGCTGGCGCAGCATGATGCCATGCACGGGGCGGGGGGACACCTGGACGTGCCCCCCCAGAAGGACCACATCAGCCTGCCGCCGCTACGGTACGGCCTACTGTCAGCCATGCAAGTCCTTGCTGTGACTACAGATATGTCTGCCCCAGCGTCATCTGCCAGTAGTGTTTGTGATGCCGGCGACGCAGCAGCCGATGAAGCTGGAGCCGAGCCTGCGGGGGAAGCTGCACGTGTGGCGGTAGAAACTAAGCAGCAAGGCAGCACAACTGGCACTCCCTCTGCAAGCCGAGCGCAGTCAGTGCATGCGCGTGGTGCGCTGCACCGTGCCAGCATGACGTGGGCGCATGGCAGCACTGGTGGCCTTGCGCTGGCGCGTGCAGCCACCGATGGCGTGCTGCTGGGGCGCTTTGACGATGCCGTGGTACCCCCCCCCACATCACTGGATGCAATCATGGCAGCGGAGGCCGCTCGCTCGCGGTCGCACCGCACTCGTGTGGAGTCCTCCGCCTCTTCAGACACAGGCTTCGGCGGCTCCACCAACAGCAGTGGGCGCACCCCCCGCGCGGCGCAGGGCACAGTGGCAGGCCTGGGTACAGCACGACGCATGCGCATGCGCCGAAGCAGCATGGCCCTGGAGCTCAGCGACATCGGCTTGCTCGTGTCCAAGCCTGAGCATCACAGCGCGCTGCCCACCCTGCGGCAGCGGGGGGGGTCTGTCGGTTCCAGCAGCTCACAACCCTCTGCGGGAGATGCCGAGCAGGCGTCCCCAAGCTTAGATGCCACCTCCATGGAGTCTGGTGATGCAGTGCCGGTGCCGATTTTGCAGCGCCGTGGCACAGCTGGGCGCCGCAATCGTCGACTGGGCTCCATCGCCGTCACCGGGTTGGACGCTAGCCACCTGCACTCCCTGTCAAGGTCTGACTCCGTGATGTCATCCACTGACTGGACCCGGCACTCCACTAGCAGCTCGTACATTACCCCAGCGGTGGCCTCAGAGGCTGCATCGCGAGCAGCGGCCCTCACTGCACAGCTGTCTGGGCAGTCCATGGAGCAAGTGGAGGAGACAGGCACTGACTCAGACAGCACAGCAGAGGTGCCCAAGCCCCCTCCAGCCACACAATCCTCACCCACGCTTCAGCGCGGCAACAGCATGCGCATGCGTGGTCGTCGGGGCAGTATCAGCGTCATGTCACACGCCTTGCTCATGGCTGCGCACAAGCCCGCTGAGACCTCAAGTGTCGCCACGGCAGCTGCTGCCGCACGCGCACGGCACACGTACAGCATGTCCACACCTGTGGGGCCCATCAGTCCGCTTCGAGAGACCTCCGATGACTCAAATGACAGTCCTCGACACTTCTCTGTCAGTGACGATGACGATGACGATGATGATGATGATGCCGGTGGAAGCCGACAAGGGGGGTCGCCTGAGTCCGGACGCCTGTCCCCACAGGGCATAGTGGCGGAGGAGGGCGACTTGGCGCAGCGTATGGCCTTACAGGGCGTTTACAGCAGTATTGCCGACGCCGAGGCCGCCCGCGGAGACCTGGACTCCCCCCGTTACTCCACCTGGTCTGTCGCCTCCAGCATCTCGTATGCCCCCCCTGGCATTGCTGGTCGGGACTCCTTGGAGCCAAGCGAGGCTGCTGAGCTCTCCCAAGAAGCCTTGGAGTCCACTCTGTTGGTGAAGAATCTGGACACGGGCGAGCTTGCACACGTGGGCGCAGTCCTCACGCCTGTTGAGCAGAGCCTGGCTGCTATTCGGGAACGCAGTGCAAGTGCGTCGCCATCCAGCGATGCCGAAGCGGCGGCATCGCAGGCAGCCCACAGCAGCTGGTGGAACAAGGTCACCAGTCGCGTGGTGTCCCTCACCAAGCCTAAGGGTGGTGCTGCTGCAGCAGCCTCAGCTGCCCACGTAGGTGATGGTGCAGACACAGCAGCAGCGGGTGCCACGATGGCTACGGCAACTATTGAGGAACACAGTGATGATTCAACTGGTAGCGCCGGTGCTGGGGTGTCGACGGCTCCGTCGCCTGCGCCCCCGAAGCCGGATACCGCCAACGCCCCTCCCGCAAGGGAGGCAGCACACGCACCAGAAGCTGCAGCCGAGTAAGCTGCAGCGTTGATTCGGGGATGAGATTTTGTACACATTTGCTCTTGTCCACCGACTGGTGCGCTTTGAGGCGGCGGTCGAATTTATTTCGCAGCGAGGCCCCGTGGTCGGACTTGTCACTAGTACTAGTCGTGTCTGCCAGCGCCAGAAGTGGGTGCCTTGGATGGAGCTGGGCACGCTCCTGTCTTTGGAGCTTGTCCAGACCTCCTTCACTTGGAGGTATTGCACATGCTTCCAGAGTGCCTCCCTTGCCCCAGCTGATCACTGGGGGCACCGTTTCATGAAGCACACTGAGGTGAGTTTCGGAA
>Ga0307982_1000756_pt1 | contig 25768 bp, 17 predicted proteins | sample OrgLakmetagen989_FD_201847 | JGI IMG/M metagenome (GOLD analysis project Ga0307982, IMG submission 201847) | Saline water microbial communities from Organic Lake, Antarctica - #989 | ecosystem: Environmental > Aquatic > Non-marine Saline and Alkaline > Saline | place: Antarctica: Organic Lake...
GAAGCTTCAGCAGCAGATGCAGTCAATCTGAACTCTTCCACTTCACCAGAATGTAAAATGTGAGACTCTTGGTGAAGTGCCAAGGGCTTCGCTCGCTCCGCGAATGAGGCATGGCTAGCGTGCACTGTCACGTCCTCAGGGCACAAATCACAGCAGGAACTGCTCACAGGTGTGTGCTGCAGAGACGCTGGCCGCTCACAATTCCACCACGAGTCTGGCACTTCCGATTGCGAAAGCATAGTCAACGTTGCTTCACAGGCGAGCTGCACATCACGATCCATGGCCAGCGGCTCGCTCACTAAGCTCGTGAATGCAAGCAAACCGGGGCTGTTAACCATATTCCACACGAGGCTCACAAAACCGACATCGCAAGATTGCAGTGTATGTGCAGCTTTCTCTGCAGCAACATCAGGCCGAAACGCATGGTAGGCAGCGCTGGCCAGCGTGACGGGCCAAAACAAGAATCCGTACCTTGTTGCCTGCAGTGGGAAGGCATCAGCCACAGATGCGTATACCAAATCCAGTGAGCGCTTGAGTGTGTACAGTTGCAAATTCTTTGTACACCAAATTGCTGCATCCGAGGGCAGTGACGTGTTCATGAGCATTCGCCTCACAGGAATGCTGTCAGCAGCAGTCGCATGCAGATGGCTTCCATCCCGCAAATCAGCAATATTCAAAGCGTATGATTTGCTTCGACCAGACATGGTATTTGTTGTGGTAAATTGGTCCAGGATCAAGACCCAAAGCCGGGTCAATAGCTGAAGCTGGCGATGAAGATCGCCCAGACGGCTAGAAGCTCCACGTGATGAGGCAACTCGTTTGTAGAGCAAAACACTCAATGCACCTATCGCCAGGGTACTTCGTAGACGCCACTGTACCCCTGCTGTGTGAATACGCCTCCTGTGTATGAGCAAAATGAGGACTAAGGTTATCACGGGGTACGACCACTGAGCAATTTTGCCCAGAGTGCTCGTCTCCCCGCCCATCTTCAGCACCACCGCTTTGACGTCATCCAGCGATGAAGACATGTGATATAGCAGGGAGTTTATCCCGCCAGGAGGTATCAGTTTCGCTTGCAAATCTGGTGGAATATTAGAAAGCCTGCAAGAAGTGCGCACTGTGGAGCGTGGAAATCTCTGCAAACAGCTGTGACATCCTACCTTTCAATTGCGTCTGCGAGGGCCCCACCAGCTGGGGGGAGATCCATCCTTGCATGCTTAAGTCGATCAATAACAAATGAAAAGAGCATGCGATCCCACGACACGAGTGTGAGGCTCAGCTCACGCAGCTGAGAGGCTTCTTGCGGCAACAGGAGTAGCTGGGCATCGCCAGCCATCAAATCTGCAACGCGAGAAGCGATTTCATCTATTAGTGAAGCAACTCTCATGAGCCTAGAACTTGGTTGCTGGCTGTGCAGCTGGTTGCCAAGCTGTTGGGTTCCTGCGGCAGACATTCAGGGCGGTGGGTGGGTTTTGACTGTTGGCGGCGCACCTTGTGCAAATCGGCCACACTGCCAAGGCTATTCAAATCAGACCAACAACCAGCTTGCTGCAGAAATCTTATAATTGGACATATATACATTGTGACCGGCACAGACAGAATCGGTTCAACAAGTTCACAAGTGCCCCCCTCAATTCAAGGAGTGGCTGTGTCTGTGCTTCCCTAGTCCCCCCCAGCAGGCGAGCCGCCGCCAGGGGTGGTTCGCTTCAGCACATGGCTTGACTGGGTTCTGCTTTGCAGAGATCCAGCGGCTGTGCGTGCTGCAATTCCCCGGGAAGCTCCTCCGGCACTAAGACTTCCGCTGACGGCAGCAGCTGCGGCATTCTGCGCTGCACTGCCCAGCAGAAGTATCCTTGAGTGCATGTGGCCAGATGACAACGCACCTGACTGTGTGGCTGATGTTGGAGACGGCTCGCCCCCAGCTGAGCTTTGAAATGACAGCGACGACGGTCGCGCAGAGCTCCCTGCGGCGGAGCGTTCGCCAGACGAGTCGGGGCGCAGCTGTAACGAGCCATGCAATCGCATAGAATGCACAGTACTTCCTGTTGCGTGTGGGTTGGCGTCAGCGGCAGGGCTATGCGCCATGCGCAGGCTGGACACGGCGGGAGACTCCCCGCCAAACGCGTCTGTCGTGGGCGACCTGTTGTCGCCTGCTGCACTGCGCAAACTGCGATGCGATGCAGGTGATGCAGTGGAATGTGCACTGCTGAAGCGACTACCACTCGATGCCCCTGAGGGTAAAGAAGCGTGTGGGGGCGGCAGGGTGGACACACGCAGGGGGGAGCCAGTCGACAGTGCAGCGTGGGTGAGTGCAACACCAGCCTGTTGCGTAGTGACCACGCTTGCGCCGGCTGCCCCTGTGGAGAGACCGATGGCGGGTAGTAGCGACTTTGCAGCCACAAACCCCCCAGCAGTGCTACTTGTGACGAAAGTGCGGGAGTCAGACCCATCACTCGTCACGGATCTGCCGCCTGCGGACGCTACAACAGAAACCACAGCTGCACTTGGTTTCCAGAGAGGGTTTTCAAACCAGGGGTGGTCCACCACTTGCTGCATGCTGAATCGCTCTTCCTGGCGGACTGCCAGGCACCCCTGCAGCAGGTGCCGCAGAGCAGGCGACATGCGGGAGGGCCATTTCCAGGCAGGACTGCTTTCACGCCAAAGGACTGATCCCGGAGCACACACCGAGTCGGACAGCACATGAGGCTGAGTGTGGGCCACGAAACCCCGCCAGTCGCTGTCAAACACACATGCGTACCGCCATGGCCTTGAGCCAACCGTGCCCACGTAAAGCAGCACACCCAGGCTCCACACATCACCCAAGAAAGGGTCATAGCCTTCGCTCCGCAGGCCACTCCAAGAGGCCTTAGACCAGGTGGCCTCGGCATTCTTGCTGTCCATGCGTAGGCACATGAGCCGGCGCACTTGGGGGGAGCTGTACTTGGTGCTGCCGCACGCCGAGTGACCCACCATGTGTTTCCCCGAGGCAACATCTGCAGATGGAGTCACAAACGACGAGCCAAAGTCGCAGACTCGAGCCACAAAGCTGCTGCGGATGACATCAGCAGCGGTCTCGTCACGCTCCGAAATCCAGCCGTGCAGCGCATTCTTGAGCTCGTGCCCCCGCACAGGGGAGCCGACATTCCCTGTTTGTGAGCCCATGGATGCAATGCTGGAAGTGTGGGGCAGGGACATACCGGAGCCCCTGGAGTGCTCCCGCTCGCACTTGAACAGCAGCACGTTTTCAGGCTTCAAGTCTCGATGTGCGATGCCTTTATGATGCGCGAAAGCTAAAGCTGTACACATGAAGCATATGAGAGAAGGATTCCATTGAGCGGGCATTTTGGGAGGTCCCTGCTTTCTCCGAGCTTGCCTCGCAGCATGCGGAAGCTGTGGCATGTCCACATGCAGTGCACTCACCTGATGCAATTTGCAGCAGCCATTCTCTGCAGAACACGCTCTCAGAAAAACCACGCTTCCGGGTTGCACCTAAAGCATCGTGCAGATCACAGTGCGCCAATTCCAGGATGAAATGAAAGTCGTCATCCACTGGCTTGATTTCCAGACACCTCGTGATGTGAGGGTGCTGATTAGCCAGCCGTGTGGCCTGCATGTGCAGGTATAATGGTCATGTTATAAAATGAAATGGCAAAATATGGAAATATTCAGCAGTTTTGAGAGCGCAATGAATCCCAGTGCAATCTTCGCGAGTGCAGCGCAAGCGTGCATTCACGAAGCTTGTCGCAGACTCCGATGTGTACTCACACATTTACGCTCAGTTTGTGCTGCTACACCGCGAGCGTTGGGTATTACTTTGACAGCAACAACACCAAATTCAGGATGAGTTTGCTTGAAAACCTTCGCTTGTCCTCCGGACTCGATTAGCTCAACTGCACGCGCACAATATCCGCGTTGCTGTCAATGTGCATGTCGATTTCGGCAGAGCGCGTACCAGACATAATCAAACGAGCAGATGCAGAAAGGACGCAACAGAATGAATTCTCTGGTACTACTTGCACGCATCAGCTCTTCAGGAGCTGGTTTGTGAAGTGCCAGTCAGACTGGGGTTTCGCAAAAAGGAGGCAAAAAGGAGTGAAATTCACTTGACCCACAGCCAGGTTGCCCGGCCAGGTCGAATGCACAGTGCAGCAAAAGTAGTTGTTGCAAGTCCCGATGATATGAGCTGCGCAGGCTTTGACATGCACCGAAGAGCATTTGGACAGAGTTTCGCTCAGATGTACCCCCTTCCGCCCAGTCTGCCCATTATACCGTGGCATGCTGCCAAGGGCTGCAGAAAAAAGGAATGAACTCATGAACTTTTGTTTGTTTGGCCCCGGCAAGGTTCAGTTTTATGCAGCGGATGAAAAACTCTGTGCTTCTGCAGGCCTGAGCTTGGCTTGGGGAGCACTCGTGCGCTATTTCTTGGGTGGTGAACAAGCATGCGTCGCCTACTGCAAGCTGTTTCTGAGGGCTATAAAACAAGCAACACACCCATTGATATTCAAGGAGCATTCCCTGCACGTATACAGACGCTACTTGGTTCTGTCTCAGTTGCTGAAGGTTCGTAGCTAGCCAAGTGTTGCACGATTGGAAAGTGAGCACACGGTGCAAACACTGCCGCTTGTGCAGCTTTGGAGTTTGCCGAGCCCCGTGTGCGAGTTTGGTTCGAGCAAGCTGCAAATTATGCTGCACACAATCAACCCCCTGCAGTACTGCTTGATCGGGCGCTGGGGCGGTGCCACTCCTCGCCGCCAGCGCCAGCATCCTCCCCAATTGCTTGCTGGGATGTCCTGTACAAGCCAGCGGCCCACGTGGCAGTGTTTGCGCTACCATCAGGGTCGTGCATCCCGCTTCATGATCACCCTGGCATGAGTGTCTTCTCCAAGCTGCTGCAGGGCAGTCTGCAGGTGCACAGCGCGGACTCAGGGGGCAGCTGCCAGCTGCAGCAATCGTCCCACAGCTCCGGAGACATGTGGCACTTGACCCCTAACTCGGGAAACCTGCATGCCTTTGTCAACCTGGGACACGACTCGGAGCCATGTGTAGTCCTTGAGGTGCTCACGCCGCCGTACAGTGCACAGGGGCCCTGCACCTACTACGCCATGGATGCAGAGGGGGGCGGGGGAGGGCTGCGCAAGTTGCCCTCCCACCCAAGCTTTCTGAATATGGTGAATTTAACGCGAACATGAGAACTCGTCTACTTTTTGTGGCCCACAGCTGCCAGGTGCTTCTCCATGAGGTGCTCGAAGGCGGTGATGGTGGGGTACTTGGCGGGGTGCGCTTCGTCTGCAAAGGAAAACGGCCTGAATGCAGGCAGCAAGTCCAGCGCAAGACTGTCACTTACCAACAGTGGACGAAATAGCCTCCACAAGCACATCTGCGTTCACATTGTGGAAGAACGCCACGCTTTGGCGTCGGCAGGAGTCCCGAGCATCCACTTCAGCTTGGGTGGGGGGCACAACCCGGTGGATGGTGCTCACCCACTGGTCATTTGTCCACCGCTGCATAAGGTCTCCAATGTTAATGACGAAGTGCCCCGGCATGAAGGGCACAGGCAGCCAAGCGCCGTCCTTGCCCTTGACCTGCAGCCCCCCCGGCGCGTCATCCGGCATCAAGATGGTTAAGGTGCCATAATCAGTGTGAGGAGACGCGCGCAACTGGCCGGCAGCAGGGGCCGTGTCCAAGTCGGGGTAGTTCAAAGCACGCAGGGCGCAACGGTGCTTGTCCGTCTTGTTTTTGAACCAGTTTGCCTCCTGGTTCAAGGCCAGGGCAAAGGCCTGAAGCAGATCATCTGCCAAGCCTTCCATGGCCTGTAAATCAAGCAGTGTAGTTCTGCACCATTGAATGCTGACATTTAACGAACCTTGTAGTATCCCATCCATGCACCGGAGAAGCCCTCGGGCTCAATAGGCAGCTGAGGGGCAGGCAGGCCACTTGCTGGATTGTACGGGCCCATGGACATGCACTCCTTCAAGTCGGGTGATGCTTCTTTTACGGTTTTGGCCGCCAGCTCGTCAGCAGCCAAGCTGGATGTAGCGCCCTTTGAAGCCTCCTCCTCCATGCCGCTGCGGAGAGTTTCCTTCAAAAAGCCAACGTAGCCTGTGCAGCAGCTATTGAAACATCGACAGACAATGAAGCTGACAAGCTTACCATAAGGGTACTTTTCTTCGTCTTGGGAAGTGTAGGCTTCCTTGGCATCGACGGACAAATCGAAAAAGTCCTTGGTCTTGATCATCATAGTGTCAATCACGTCCTGGTCAACCCCATGGTTCTTGATCATGAAGAAGCCGATCTCGCGACAAGCATCACTGATTTGAGACACAATTTCGCTTTTCTGTTCTGGTGTTGTAGCAGCCCACTCCTTGAAGTCAATAATGGGGATTGGGCAATCAATAGCTGCCATGGCGGAATTTGGAGCCGATTGGGCTTCACCTACACGACTGGAGCTATTCGCCACAGCAGACTGTTTCAATTACTGGTAATTATGCGGCATAAAATTGTCAGACTTGTTTTGACCCGATGACTGCATTGTATTTTTCATATTTTAGCGTGTCTCCTCTGCACACAGGGCTGTGCAGGGGGGTAATCAGCGGCACCAACGAAAAAGTGGGGGGAGAGCCCCCTTCCATACCTATGTGAGACACGAATTGGGGGGGGTCCTCTTTCTCATGGGCCTGAAAGCTGCCGATTTTCGCCGAAATGCAGGGGGTTTCTGTCACACGAAGAGACCCTTGGAAAGGCCTGACATTTTTGTCACATGAAAAAAACGAGATTGGCTAGACCTGGTATTACGACAACTCAACTGATAGAGCAGCGGTGATGTACGAGCGCTTGCCTTGGCTTTGCTCATCAAGTATGTGCAGGCAGGGCCCCCCATAGCCTGAGACCCAAGCTCAAAATGTCACACAGGCAATATGCCCACATGGGATTGCAGCATTTGTTGCAGAACGCACTAGCGTAGGAAACTCTGTTCAATTGCGATGACTTTTCCTAAAAGTTGAGTATTGCTTTTGGTGCGTTCGGGCGGGAAGACATACTGAGTCAATTCGCTTTGCAGATTTCTCGGCAACTCTGCAAAGATTGAATAGAAAGTGTGCCTTTCACCCGGCATCATTGAACCAGTCAAACATTAATCCTTTCTTTGCTTGAGAGGAGCTCAAATTTGGCTTGGGTCATAAAAATGTACAGCACAAGGATTGACAACTTGCTTGTGCCAGCAACGCAAAACGAGGGGCCTTGCCTGAGGTGCAGTGAGGCTTCATGCAGGACACGGTTCTTTTGGTGAGTACACGAAAGCAGTACATTATTTCACTTTGATGGCAGCTGCATCTCAGGAAAAGTATCATCTTCAGCGAGTAAAGCATATTGGGTCAGCCAACTCCTGCACAAAATTTGTTCCCCCAAGCTCAAATCGCAGTTTCAAGTCTCCCAAAACAACTTATGTAGCAGAACCGCAAATCAACCCAAAACAAGAACTTCGTCAGCATCAGACTCTTTTTTGTGGACAACTGTCACAGATATTGGAACAATCACAAAGATTCCGTAGTGCAATGGCTGAGACGTGCAGCATAGATGAGGAGCAGAGCTTCGATGGCTATACCTATGAGTTTGTTTGCACACCAGTTAACTGCAAATCCAAATATGGTTTGGAGTTCGTGTTTAGTCAAGAATCCAATTTGTGCATTTTTGCATCGCCCTCACCGAGTCCGAGAGGGGAAACTGTCGCCAGCCCAAGCCCACAGGGCGGCAGTGATACAGGATCAGCGAGCCCTTGTGGGCAACACGGTACACTGGCTTGTACAAGTCCTGGTGGAGCATCAGGAGGCACTGTAGTCCAGGGCAGTATCTGTTTCTGTCTCTGTGCAGAAGGGTGGTCAAACATCCACCCCGGCAGCCAAACTGGCACTGCTGTACCGAGCCCAACCGCTGGTACGCAAAGTACAGATCCAGAGGCTGACGAAGGCTCAGGAGCGACTTCGAGTTCGCTTCGTCCGTGTATCTTCACTGATGGGACATCTGGAGTGGCGGGCAAAAATGGACAGCAGGAACTGCCAGGTGATTCATCATGCTCTGGTTTCAGCTGCGTACTAAACGACAGCAAGTACGTGATCAGTATTCTAGGAATCTTGGCAATTGTGATCTTGATTTGTTGTTTGTCCTGCAAGCCCTGCAGAAGAGCTGCAGCTTGCATCAAGTGCCGATCTAAGGAACGCACTCAAGACTACCGTCAGCGGCGAAGGCGGAGGCGCGAAAGCTCTTGGTCCGACTTCAAGCATCAAGGGAACATCGCTTACAACTCTAAGCGTCGCTACAGCCGCAACGACGAGTGGGACTCACGCAGAAGTACTGCATTCTCTGCCTATGCCGGACCTTCAAGGTTCTCAATCAGCAACAACCAGTACAGCAACAGGCACCATGGCCAATCAGCCCTTCAACACAAAAAACACGCTAGAATGCATCGACAATCGAGCCTTCTCCATACAGGTAGGAAGGTGAGGAGGCAGCAGTCCCCCATTCAGTCAAGTCTGGGTCGGCAAGACCCTCTGGCAGACAGTGCGGCTCACCCCCACAACCCGACAGAGCTCTCCCCCACACACGCAAGCGGCGCAAACTTTCATGCAGCACAGCATGCAGTGGTTGGCATACCGGAGCCAGGCGTGGTCACAACTGCTCAAGGAGCAAGTGCTCCGTCACAGAACTTCCAGCAGTCTGAGTACTCCGGCCAAGCAGCTGACCCATGCACTTACAGCCAGCAGGTGTACTGGGATGAATCTGGTCAATACTGGTGGGATGATGGCTCACAGGAGTGGATTTGGGCTGGTGAGAACGGCCTTGCCTTGGCAGTTGCTGCAAACAGTGCCGCCAGCGACCCTGGGGCAAGTGCCCACTAAGCAGAAGAACTGAAACTATCTCTGAATGCATGGTAAGCTTGTTCAAGGTCAAACATGATGTCCCGCTCTTGAGTTTCAGACAGAGTGTCGCTGGCACCCATTGCGGCGAGCTTGGCCAGCCACTCCAGCACCTTGGCCTTGCACTCGTGAGAGGCAGAGAGGGCACTGTGCCGTTGCAGAGCAGACGCCAAGTCCTTGATGATGGGAAACAACTGGTCCTTAGCGAGCAACTTCAAGCGGATGGCGTCCAGAACGGTGATGAAGCACTCAGTCTGCAGGCAAATAAATAGTTCAGCAGAACGCTTACTTGAAGGTGGAGCTGCCTTACAGTGGAAATGACAGCCTCTGTGTCAGATGCTGCTGAAGCTGTCACATGCTTGCTTGTAGCAGGCACTTTGTCTTGCAGCAATCGAATCTCAGCTCGAGGGGCGCTGAGGCCGTGGGAGCGGAGGAAGTCCTTCACAGCTGTGGCACCCGACAGTTGACCCTTGCTGGATAAAGTTTGCACTTGTAATTCAAAGCTGCTTATGAGGGATGCGCATGCGCTTGTGTACTCTTCTGCGAAAGCATGAAAATTCACTTGGCTGGGAGCAGTCGCGCTAGGAATCGAGACCCACCAGCAGCAATATGGCCTCGAGTATATGCGGCTTCGAGCATGTCTGTCGCCTTGATTATCCCGTACAAATCGGCAAGTTCTTCCACATCCTCCCTCTCTCGTCTTGATTCGTGCAGTTTGATTTCTTCATTGGGATCAAACTGCATTGCGTTGACAGCCATGAGGCGACTTCCGAGAAATGTATCGAATCAAACTTTTCCTGCGTCACTTTGCACACAGCAGATTTCAGCATACGCATGAACACATTCCAAATATCATATATTATGGAGTTGTTTTACCGCGCCTGAAGCTGCCAGCAGGAGCGACATGGCCGCTATTCTTCAGCTTATCTGCAAGAGGGGGCCATCAAGCAGAGTGCTTGGTTGAGCTTTGCCTGGGCTCAATCTTCAGAACATTCCTGACATCATCTTGAAACCTACTCCGATTGTTTCTCATTCTGTGATAATCTCGGCAATTTTGCATGTTGCTTCACTCTTTCACAGTCGCAGCTTCTCAAACTCACCAGGCTTTCATAAGCCACGTATGAAAAGTCTTCGAGCCTTGCACGCCAGAGTTCCTTCTCTGAAAACTGGCCGTGTGTTACTGTGCCCTAGTTGTTCGACTGTTGAGCTACCACTTTTTGCTATGTCTTCAGAATCGTAAGTCTCGCGCTGAATATTTTGTCGAGCGGAATACAAAAACAATTACAGAGTGCGCCGAATCAAGGTCTACACTCGCACGGGAGACAAGGGCAAATCCTCGCTGTACAATGGGAAACGACGCCACAAAAGTGATGGTATTTTTTCTGCTCTTGGGGATACTGATGAATTGAATGCATGCCTTGGAGTTGCTCGAGAGCACTGCCAGGCTGACGTGGTTGGGGAAGATTTGCCGCATCGGCTGGTGGAGATTCAGAGTCGCCTTCTGGACATCGGCTCGACAATTGCAACGCCTTTGGATACTTCAACAACCGAGCAGCTAGACCGTGTCGCCTTTGCTGATGGGCACGTCGACTTTCTGGAGCAATGGATCGACGAAATGGATGCCCACTTACCTCCATTGAGGAACTTTGTCTTGCCCGTACGTCACTGCCCTCCCCCGCATTGCAGCTGCAGCGCACGCGCCATTGTATCATGCACACACATTTTCCGCAGTCTGGCGGCTTGGCCAGCGCCCATTTGCACGTGGCCCGTGCCGTGTGCCGCCGAGCAGAGCGGGCAGTGGCGCAGCTGGTGGACAGCGAGCAGGCACCCCCAGTGGCGCAGCGATACCTGAATCGCCTGTCGGATTTCCTGTTCGTAGCATCAAGGTTTGCCTCCCAGCAGAGCGGGGTGGCGGAGCAGGTGTACCAAAAAGACCAAGGTGTCGCGGCCTCCAGCCAGGAAGTGAAGGAGCGCCAGGCAGCCGCTGCCGCCACCGCAGCGGCGGCCTCGGCCAGCAAGTAACCAGGCGCACCCACGCTACTCGGCAGCTGCAGCAGCAGAGCTTGTGTCGGTGTGCGCCCGTCCACCGGTCCGCGTGGATAGTTGCAGCAGTGCGCCGCTGGCTGTGCCTACAGCTTGCAGGCTGCCGCTGCCCAGCATGTCCGCCAGGTGCCACTCCGTGCCCAGCGGGGAACTGGACAGCTCAGGACGAGAATCCAACAGTGCCTGCTGCAACACTTCACCGTATTGTCGCCTCTGCATTCAATTCATATGCCTGGGCTGAGCAAAGCGTAGCATTGGCGCGGCACACACCTTGATGTACTGCACGATCTCCTTGCGCGCCCCCCGAACATACCTCAGCAATGCCCCAGTGCTTGGCATAGACAGCTCATAGTCAGACCCAGGCCCCCTTTCTGCTGGTCTGCTCAGCCAGCCCAGCTGTGCAACGTGTTGCACAGGGTCGGTCCTCGCCGCCGATGCCATGGTGGCAGACCATGCAGCAGCAGCTGAAGCGGCGCTGGGCTGGCCGGACAACAGCGCTGGGCCAGTAGCTGCCACTGCAGAAGCTGCTGCAAATAATTTGACAATACACTGAATGTCGTGTCTTCCAAACGTGGTGGGCACAGCTTGTGCTGGGGCTGGAAAGCCGAGATGTTGCCAGAAGCAAGCCAGTGCGAGTGATGCCTCGGTTGAGCCATGATTTGCCAGCCTATGAACCTCTGAGGACATCTGCAGAATGATTGCTAGCATAATGAAATTATGTATAACGCTGTCAACTTACGTATTTGTCCACTTCTGACGTCAGCGCGACTGCAGAGTCCGATCGTCCGGAAGGCAAAGTCCAGGAGAAAATGCGCCCACTTTGCTTCAGTCTCAGTATGCGGGCGTCTGTAAACATTGCGTGGCGCAATGAAGACTCCAGGACAAGTCGAACAGGTGCCACGTTTTGGAATTCGCTAGGGGTCTCGCCCGGTAGATGGGCGAGCCTTGCGTCAGGAACGACGACAGTTCGGCGAAAGTTTGACAAGAGCTTCTCCAGCTCCGCAAGGTCTATCTGTAGGTTTGAAGACTCCAACAAGCCGACCAGAACACCTTGTTCCATTCGATCGCTTCCCGTGGAATTTCCCACTCGGCGCTTTGGTCTTCCAATCATTGCTAAGGCTGCCGCCCTTCTGCGCTTTATGCCGGCGATTGGCATCCTCAAAGGGTTGAGCCAACAGCACCAAACGCAGATGATAGTTCGTATTCAAGGCAGGCCAATGCTAAAATGCTTGAAGGCTTAATGTTCTCTCGGCGGCTTTTGTTAGATGTTGTCCCTGCTCCAAATGTAACAGGCGCAAAGCGTCAGACATGCGAGGCCCGCGAGAGCCCCCTGCTGCTCAGGTGGGGTCGACGAGCAATGGCAATCAAATTTGGGGTCAATCTTGCCACCGCAAACCCGGATGGGTGGGGTGGGTCAATTGCCACTCAAAAGACGAACATTTCGTCTTCACTATTTCACCATGTGCCGAGAATGGCACGCTCCGCTGCTTCTCAGCCCCTCCTGCTGGCTGGGCCTCTCGACGCTGCGCCCCTGCGATACAGGGGGGCATGTATCATGCAGTTCAGACAGGTGCATGACTTGATCAGAGGGAAGCATTTGCAGCAGGAGCCGCAGCTGTAGTTCGGCATCTTGCCTGTAAAATCAATTCATTTTCAGCTCAGCGTTCTATGTGAAACTTGCATTGGCCGCTCATCTTCTTGGTCTCGCGGTCAAAGACTTACGTTGCTGCTTGCCTCACCATATCAGCAATTCTAGAAGCGGCTCCAGAAAACGCAACTCCGCGCAGAAACTGCCCAAGCTGGCTCGAGTGCAGTGCATCCTGCTTGCTCCCCGCACACTCGGCAGCAACACATGCGGCCAGTCGGACCAGGTCTGCCCCGTACACCTGTGTTGCCTCCTGCAGGGTGCCCTGGGGCTGGTCATTGTGGGTGAGCTCCGAGCCCTCCAAGCTGCAGGTAGACATACACAGCAAAAGGCACTTCACGGCAGCCTCCTCGCTGCGTACAATGGCATAAGCCAGCGGCATGTGCCCTGCAGCGTCACTTCCTTGCCACATCTCCGCCAGAGTGCCCACCCCCAGACACTGCACCAAGGCTTCCAGGCCGGCAGTATTGCCAGCAGCCGCTGCAGCATGCAGGGCATTCCAGCCCAGACCAGGCCCACCGTGGAAGTCTGGGCGCACACCCAGCGCTTCAGCCGCTACACCTAAGCCGTCTCCCAGCAGCACCTGGCAGGAGTGCCCTCCCGTGGTGACTGCTGCCGCCGTGAGCACCTGCAGGCACTCCACCTCGCCAGCTGCAGCTGCAACTGCCATGGCGCCCCCCGTGCACCACAGCTGCGGAGACAGGGTACTGAGGGGAGTCCACAGCAGGCCACGAAGTGCTTCAAGACTGGGCGGCACAGACACATTGAGCGCATTCCACCGCGGAAAGGGCAGCTGCAGCAGCTCGTGCTGCTCACACAGGGCCAAACTGCGACACGACACCCCGGTTTCCGGTGCAGGTAGCGTGTCTTCTTGGCTCAATTCGCTCCCCTGCAGCAGCACTTCCCGTTCAGCGGCTCGGGACGCGCCCAGGGTTGCCGCTGCCGATGCAGCCGTCATGTGCCCCGGGGCGTCTGCTGTGCTGCTACGCATATCTGAGATGGATGAGTGCAGTGCCCGCGAAGCATCTACACGGGTAACTGCAACATGTATGAGCTCTTCATGACTCTGCCGAATGGCAAACTCGGCGGTGAGGCTGCCGCTGCAGCCAGCCGCTGCGGCACAGTGCAGGACTCCCGGGAAGCACTGCACAGCTTGCTGCAGCTCCTCGTCAAATGAGTGAGGGTGCACTCTTGCTCCGCGTGCCAACATTGCCCACAGTGGGATCTGTGCATCAAAGCTGCTGCCCCAGCACTGGGCGGCCGCACCGCGCAGAGGGCGCCAGGCAGCAGCAGCGAGCTGGAGCAGTGTCGCGTGCACTGCAGCACCAGTGAAAAATACTTTTTCTGCAGCAAGATTCTGCAGCTGTTCTTGGGTCGCATGGAATATTGGTGAAGTCACCGCGTCTAGGCAGGCCATGCCCTGACCTGTCACCGCATCCAGCATGCGCAGGTATGCACGGTGCCAACTGCGCACAGCTGGGTGCTCAATGCCATCCAGTGAAGGTTGTGTCAAATCGCCTCCATCAATGCCAGCTTGGGTAGTTGTCAGGCCAAGTGTGACATCCTCTGACAGCTGCATCGTCCCGTCATGTGTATCCAGTGGTGCAGACAGCTGCACCTGGGGACGCTCCCACTGACCCCCCCACGACCAAGCCACCAAACACTTCTCTGCATCTGCACAAGCACTTGCTAGAGTTGCTGCAGCGCTTGACAAAGCGCGAGGATGCTGCAGGTAGTACCGCACGCTGCTTGGGGCCGAGCCCCTGTCGCTGGGCGCGCTGCCTGGCCGTACCGCCTGAGAAGGGACTTTGATCTCCACAAAGCCTGCATACAAGGGGTTGTCCACCATGCTGTCGGCACCTTTACCTTTGACGGGTTTGCTATCGGTGTCCTGACTAGCAGCAGGCTGGGGTCTCTCGGCAGCGGCATCGGCCACACCTCCCTGCGGTGCGAGGCGCGCATACATGTTCCACGACAACGCCATGAAGTGTGCCACGCCGACACCACCTCCTGTGGTGGCATGCAGGGCAGGGGCGAGACACAGGGGCACAAGACTGCCGCCGGGCAAGTCGGGCGTGACAGCAGCCTGCGGCAAAGACAGCGCATATGTCATAATTGCGGCACGTGCCGCTGCCTCGCTCGCTGCTATGCCCATGAACATGTCTACATCTTCAGATGTAGCAGGTGCTCCAGCCACCACTGACAGAGGCAGGGTGCGCCCCCCCCCCTGCATGGGCAGGCAACACAACGCAGCGGTAGCGGCATCAAATGCGGAACCCAAGCTGCGGGCATGCTGGTGCAAGTTGCTCAAGCGACGCTGTTGGCCCATTGCAGCGATCGGGCTGGCAGGTACGGGTGCCACGCCGCAACTTGCAAGGGCTGCTTCTGCGGCTTGCCATGACGTCACACTGCCTGCAGCCGCTGCATGCACAGGGGTCATCCCAAAAGCGTTTTGCACACACAGCAGCTGCGATACACTGGCAGAGGTGCAGCTCAGGCGATCAGGATGCACCACACGCCGGAATGCCTCCTGCAGTCGAGCATGCGTGTCAAGGCCCGCCCGCGCAGCGGGGCTCAGCCCGCGCCGGGGATCAGAGAACTCCTTCTTCGCAAACGAAAAGCGCTGCCCAGCATCCAACAGGGCTGCAAACACCTCAGCTTGTCTGCCGTGGGCTTGCAGTTGCGTCAGGGGCTGCGCCACATCTGGCGGCATCACCTCCTCCTCGTCGTCCACCTCCTGCACATCCTGGTCATTGCCAGCGTCCACCCACCCACGCCCCAGGGCGCAATAGTGCAGGGGCAAATTCCCTCGACAGTCAGAAATATTTGGATGCGCTCCCGCCTGCAGCAGCAGCAGTGCAGCTGCCGGGAACCCAGCTGCAAGAGCGCCGTGCATGGCTGTTTCCTGGGCCTTGTTCACTGCATCCAGTCTGCACCGGGCAGTGCCAGAGCCCTCAGGGGGGCTCAACAAATACTCAAGCAACTTTGTAACACTCTCCTGTGCACGACACGACAGAATCAAGCAGTCCATGCTACCGAAGCCTTGCTGCAGGCTGGTGCCAGCTGCCGCCCAGTGCAAGGGGAAGTTCCCACGGGCGTCGGAAACATTCAGGTCAGCACCACCTTCAACAAGCGCCTGGAAAATATTCAGGCACTGAGAAGAGACCTGCAGTGCTGGCGAGCACTGCATTGAGGCCCCTGCCATACCGTCAGCCTGACGTGATGCCGTCTGCGTGCTTTGTGCTGCAGCCGCTGCAAGCTGCAGTGAGGTGTGTTGCAATGCTCCTGCCGATGCTTTAATGCGGCGCACTGCACGCCCCCGAGCCAGAGCTTGGATCTGTGCAGCTGCAGCTTGGTTTTGCGACTCGCCAGCAAGCCCATGCATGTGGCGGGCTAGCTTGGCGCTGCGCCGGGCCGCTCGTCCCCGGGCCAGCGCCTGAATGGTGGAGGCGGCATCCTGAGACTGCTCCGCTGTTGTGTCAACTTCATCAGTCACTGATCGTGCTGCAGTCACTTGGTTCTGCACAGCGCAGCGGCCCCACACTAACAGTGGCAGGGGGAAGGGAGTGCACGCGGTGGATGGCATGCCCTCGTGCAGCGAGCGTACGTGCAGTGCACTGGTACGCTCTGGCATCAACAAGGCATACTTGAGCAAATTGTGCCCCCTGTCATCCATGCTTTCCAGGTCGCCCCCTTGGAACAGACACGCCATTGCCAAATGCGGCAGGCCTTGCGACAGCGCCAGAGCCGCCGGGGAGCGGCCTCTGCAGTCACGCACGAGCACACTCACCCTAGTGCAAACACTTGTTGCTACTGAAAGCCCCTTTGGCCAGCAGCTGTCCATTGGCGGCGGCGGCGCCAGCGTCTGGTGCTCCTCCTGGTGCACAGACTGCGCCCCCACCGCAAACGCGGGCGTGCCCAGCAGCAGCTTCACAGCTTCATCACAGCCAGCCATGATGGCAGCGTGCAAAGGCGTGAGCAGGCTGGGAAAAAATCCAGTGTTCAAAGTGTCCACGGCAGTCACAGCATCTGGGGAGTGCTGTGGCGGGTGGGCCCTGGGGTAGCGCGCGCTTTCATGAGCTTGATTCAACAGCAAAGCCCACTGTGCAGTAGTCGGGCCAGCCAGGGGATCTGGGCGACCATGTGCCTCAAAGACTGGTTCTGCTTCAGCCTCCGACACCTCCTCGGTGTCTTTGCCCTTCTTGCTGGGGGCCTTGGATTTGAGCGAGCGGGAGGCGCTGCCCATTGACTCAGCTGCAGCAGCGGCCAGGGCCTCGGCGGACACTTCGCGCTGCGACATGCGCCACAGTTCTTCCCGCATAGCGCCTCTAGAGACCAAGTGGCTAATCAGATCCTTGATTGCCTGCAGCACCGCTTGCTGGGCCGCCTGGGGCACATCTAGCGCAGGCAGGGGCCCATACAGCCCAGTTGGCCGTGCAAGCGCAGACATGGCTACCTGCTGTGCTGCAGTCAGCATGCTCATGGGTGCTCGAGCGTATGTTGCCGAAAGGTCAGTGGCCAAGCGCAGCGCCAGTGAATCATCCAGCTCTGCCACAGTGCCCAGTGCAGTGCCGGCTGCTGCCGCCGAATCAGCTGCACGTTCGTGAGAAGTGGGCTGCGATGCTGCTGTCTGTGAGAGGAGCCAGGTGCGCAGATCCACAGCCGGCTGCAGCTCCTCGCCCACAGCCAGGGGTGGGAGTGGATCTGTCATGCCCAGCAGCTGCACACAGCACCCTGAGCGCAGGGCGGCGGCACACAGCAGCTCGATGTGCACAGGCTGGGAGCCCACTGCGAAGCAGCCATCTTGCACCAGTGATCCAAGCACCCCCACTGCAGCTAGAGCGGAGTGCACTGGGTGTGCTGTGCCCACTGCACCTTGCGTGCTGGAGCCGCGGACAGGCACGAGGCTGGGACGGGGGGCCAGCAGGCTCTGCAGCTTGGCGTGAGATTGGGACGCAAGCCCCTGCACCAGCAGCAGCTCCAGCATAGTGCCGCTTACTGCTGCCTTGGAGCTGGCCTGCAGTGCTTGCATTGTGCCCCACCCCGCCGAAGTACGGGCCTTACTCACAGCCTCAGGCATGGCATCCACGACGCCGTCCAGCACACCCTGGATTCGAGCTCCTGTGTCAATTTCAGGTGCGCCCAGCTGCTCATCATGTGAGGATTTCTGTAGCACATCCCAAGCCTCCCCCTTTGCCAAGGGCGCTGATTGTTGGGTGGGATCTCCGCCCAGAGCAGACAGAAGCAACTGCCGCTGCACTTCCACAGATGGTGTCAAGGAGAACACTTGCGCCGGAATAAATGGGCACCAGGCTTCACTGCGAGTGACACAAGCTAAGAAGGCCCCTGCCTGACGAATAGTTGTCTGGATGGTGTGCCACATGCGCACAACAACCAGTGCTGCTTGAGCAGAAGTGGCATCAAGCTGCACTGCAGCTGCGTCACTTGCTACATCAGTGGCACCGTGGACACCACCAGCGGCACGAATCAGCGCCGGTAGAGGTAGCCACTCTGCAGCACCGGTTGCTTCCTCCGCAGTGTCACCTTTGCCCTTCTTGGCAGCTTTGCCCCGTGGGGAAGCCTTGCCTTTCTTGGCATCGCCAGCAGCCTGGCCAAGCTCAGCAATGGACACACCACTAGGCAGCAACCCTTGTAGAGCTTTACTGGGAAAGCTGAATGCCCCGTCGAACATTGCTCCCTGTAGCCACTCGGCATCCATATCTTCGCTCTCTGAGAGCGGAGTGGTGCCTACCTCAGACCAAGGTGACGCCCACAACTCACCATCATCACAGCCCCAGGGCAGGGCAGTGTAGCCTGTGGCATTGGCAGCTGCTGTGCTACCACGAGGCGACTTGTCTCCCTTCCCGCCCCGGCGCGCACTGGAAGGGCGCTCTGGCAAAGGCCCTCCGAAAGCAAACACGCTGTCCTGTGTACCATGTGCCGCAGGCAGCGCTAGTCCACGCATGCCCGTCATGAAGGCCTGCTCACCCAAGCTTGCCAGTGCCCATGATGGGATATCGTTTGGCAAGACACACTGCAAGGCTGAAGTAAGCATCGCATCAGCCACTGTGCGCTGTTTCAGTGCTCGCTGCTCAAAGCCCTTAAGCCGAGTGGCAATATCGCCAGCATCTTCGTGTGCTTTGCTTTCCAGTTCCTCCCCGGCACACTTGCCATCCGCGTGCTTGCTGTCACCTGCCTCCTGTTGCTCTGCGTGAGCGAGCGGCAGGTTGCCCAGCCAAGAGGTCAGCTCGCTGTAATGCTCACAAGCTGCGGAGGCGATAGAGCGCATTCGCTGCCGTAGCTCTTGTACTTGCTGCCACCACGGTTCCTTGCACTTGTCCAGTGCAGCCCCCAGCATATGCTCCTTCACCCCGGGCACCCGCAGCAGGGCAGTGACAGCGACAAGCAGCTTTGCCCCGGTGTGCACACCCAAATCTAACAACACCCCAGCGTGAGTGCTTGCCTCTAAAATGACAGGCAAGTGCTGCCCCAGTGCACGGGCGGCCACGAAGCCGGGGGACCACGAGGGCGCAGCGAAATCAGCCCCCGCCGTGCCCTGTACGCTGGTTGGCTGCTCCGTCTCAGCATCTTGGCCGCGCCCCGACTTGCCACCACGTGCACTTTTCCCAGCAGCCTTGCCCTTCATGCTGCCTTTGCCCTTCTTGCTGCCGAGGCTGGCTGCGGCGCCCTCAGCCTCCAGGGAGTCCAGGCTGCTGGAGCATGCTGCTGCAAGTGCAGCCTGCAGCGCACTGGGCACAGTAGCAGTACCATGCACTCTGTGCAAGGAGTCTGCCTCAGATATGGCAGCTAGCAAGTCCACGAAACAATGCCGCAGGTCTGTGACGGCCACAGCAGTTTGGCATCCCACGTGTTGGGCGACATTGCTGCAACCACCAAGCGCAGGGAAGGAAAGACCTCCACTGACAGAAGGAGGCACCGCAATTGCACCTTGTGGACTGATGGATGGGATGAGTGCATGCTGCAGGTGCACTGCGCGCTCCTCCGGTTGCTCAGGCCCAAGGGCCCGTTGCAGCAGCAGCGGCACGCACGTGGCGGCTGCAGCAGACATGTGCGCAGCTGCTAGAGGGGAGAGTCTGAGTAACAAAGACAGCGACATTGCAGCGAGCGCGCTTGCCTCTCTAGCGGCTGCCTGTGTACTGTGCTCGTGGAGCATGTAACCCCTGTTGCCCGCTGTGGGCAAGTCATTCTGTGAGAGTCCTGCGATACGAGGCACAGGCTCCACGCTTTCTGCAGCTGCACCTGCGCCAGATTCTGCTACTTCGGCATCCTTGCTTTCGGTGGTGTTATCCTGTGGCTGCCGTTGCTGCATATCTGACCTCTGCGGCTCCACGGCAGACTTGAGCAGCAAGGGCGTGATGCCAGCGCCAGCGAGCACATGCAGCACAGCGGCAGAGTTGCGCTGCACACGGGCACTGCCCGATGTGATGCCCTGCAACATGCTATGCACCAGTCGTTGTCCACGAAGCAGTGTATCTTGATGCCAAGGCATGCCCTGCACGGTCACTTGCTGCGTGGCTAGCAAGACACGTGCTGCAGCGTGTACTGCACGCGCCACCCCTGGGTCCGCGTCCTGGCCGTCCTTGCCTTTAGAAAATGCCTTCTTCTTGTCTTTGCCTGCTTTCTTTTTGTCCTTCTTTGCGGCGACAGCCTCCATGGCTTTCATGGCGCAGGCAGCTGGGGGCAGGGCAGTCGGGAACAGGGCACACAGCAAGGCAGCTTCCACAAAACCATCATCAACACCACTATCTTCTGTCATGTCGGTTCGCAGATATAAGCGCACCCAGGGGCTTTTCACATGAACCAATTGCTCGTGCGTTGGCGAGGTGCCACTCACCTCATCCAGTGGAACGCCGTGCAACCCAGCCAGGACGCGTTGCGCGCTGACACACAGCTCGCGCATCGTGGCAACCCCAGAGTCCACTGATTGGTCAACATCAGCAGCAGCGTCGCTGGTGCGTCTTTTCTTCCCGCTACCGCCCTTGCCAGAGTCAAGCGTCGCGTCCATGGCAGCCACTGCTTCTTGCACAGCTGGGGGCGGGAAGGCATCGGCGCCACGCGCATGCGGGTCTGGGAAGCGCAACATGAGACTGTGCATGCCTGGTGCATACTGCTCCATGATGCGCTGCAGGCTGAGTGCCATTGCATCCCCAGCAGCGTCCTGGTCCGAATAGGAGGCCAGGACACTGGCCAGCATCCGCAAGGCAGGCAGCTGGGCCCCGGGCGACGCATCGGCGTCACCGGTCTCTTCCTGGGGTGTCTCACCAGTCATCTGTTTCAGCACACCCTTGATGGCTTGCCCCATGGCAGCGGGCACAGCCCCTTCCTTATGGGGCTTGGAAGGGGCAGTGCCCCCTGTGCTGGCCGGCAGGCTACTGCCGCCCTGCAGCACCACAGCAAGCTCCGCAACTGCATCAGCAGCCAGCAGGGACATGATTCCAGCCACACCTGCCCACCGCCCAGTTGGCAGGGCATCATGAGAGTTTATGCTGTCACACCACATGACGTGTGCACTGGCCTCCGACTGGTAAGCTCCCGCGGCAGCATTCAAGCTGGCTGCAGCAGCCCACTGTAGCCAGGTGCAATCGAAGGAGCCGTCCGTGTCAGCATGCGGCAATATGCACCTCATATCCATAGCTACACCTTCCGTGCTGAATGGAGCGATGTGGCTCACTGCAGGGCTGCAGCGGGCCAGCACACCGTCCTTTGGCCACAGGGGCGCCTGGCCTCCAAGCCGCCACGCAGCGAGCTGCTGACCTGGTAAGTCGGGCATCGGGGAACTTGCGTGTAGACGCTGCATCAGTGGGTGGAAAGGGTTGTCTACAGCACAGGTGCCCTCTGCAACAGTGCGTATGGCATCTCGCAAGGACGCCAGGGCCCCCACCGGGAGGGCGTCAACATCCATGGTGCCTTGTTCATCAAACCATCCATCCGCACTAGGGTGGTCCCGCAGGGCATGCTGCAGCACTTCAGCTAGTGCCTCAGGAATGCCCAAGGCTTTGCTCAACTCTGACTGACCAGCAGATGGCTTCAGGTCCTCCGCAGCAGGGCACGCACTCCATTCGATACCGGGGGGGGGTGATGCCAGTGCCACGCTCTGTGGTTCATTAAAATGAATCAGCATGTGCATGGTGGCCTCTGCTTCGTCTCTGAGCGCTGCACCGGCAAGGGGGTGCCGAAGCAGGCCCAGCAGACAGGGCAGCACACGAGCCCGCTCCAGCGCAATGATGCGAACGCTGTCACCAAGGCCAGCAATTCCAGGGCCACTCTTCACCACTGCCAACATGCTTGCGCTACCACCAGCTGATGCCAGCGCAGTGGTGGATCCCCCAGACAGCAAAGCTCGCAACACACCAAGCCCGGCCCGGATCACGCCACACACAGCGGTGTCCCAAGGACAGCTAGCGAACTGAGCTGAGATCAAAGCTAGATCTTGCAAATTTCCCTGCACAATATGCTGGACGTCCACTGCACTGGTCATTGCTGCCTGCGCTGCGGCCCAGTACGTAGAAGCGTGGGCAGTTGGCGGCGCCACCCGAGGCCCGGCTGCTAGCACCACTGCAGATGCATCTGTGGAGGCAGCAGCATCGCTGGTATATGCAGCGTGAGCAGCCTCTGCGGCTGCAGCACAGTCAGCTGCGGCTGCCTCCTGCGCCACAGACTGGGGCACCCATGCACCGTACTCCATCTGAAGCCACGCGAGCCGGTGCTGAGCATCCGCAACTGCAGCAGCAGCTGCAGCAGCAGCCTCATCATCAGAAGCATTGGCTCCTTTCTTCCCCTTGCTGTCCTTGGCGCTGGGTTTTTTCTTCTTGCCCCCTGCGGCAGCCCCATCAGCAGATGAATCTGCTGCAGCTCCTAGGGCAGCAGCAGCTGCAGCCTCATCAGCCGCGACATCCAGTTGAAACCGCTCGCGGACTGTGGCAGCACTGATTTCGGCAGTCTCGAGGGCCTGCTGAAATTGTCCCAGGGCACGTCGCTGTGCGACTGCCATCGCCTCACGAGCATCCTGCACAGCAGAGCTGCGGGCCACCAGTCTGTACGCTGCGTTCAAGCCTGCTTCGATAGCAGTTGTCGTTTCCAGCATAAACCGTTCCTCTGGGGTTCTTGCAGCTGCCACAGCTGCAGGTGCTGCTTCTGCGCTGTAGTTGCAACGCAGCGCATCCTCCATGCTCGTGTCAGGCCCAGGCACATCGTCAAAGTGCACCCCAGCAGGCAGACTGTAATCCGCGATATCGTCTTCGCTCGCAGATTTTCTGTCGGCATCATCACTCGCCTGCTTGCTCTCTTGGGTTGAGCCCCCTCGCGATTTGCGGCGGCTGCCAGAGCGAGGGGAGCCTCTGCCGCTGCCGCGGGAGCCCCCCTTGGGGGAGGCGGGGCTCTTGGACCGGGAGCCTGCACGGGGTGAGCGGGCACTTTTCGGTGCCAGGCCGGTACGCTGGCCCTCCCTCAGGCGGCCATACTTGAGCGCTAAGACCGCTTGTGCCAGCTGCCCCTTCAGCGCCTTGAGGGCGGCGAGCACACCAGGCAGAGCACCTGCACCGTGCCACACACGCGTCAAGGCACCTCCATACGTCATGGCAGACAGCAGTGCTACACCCTCACTGCGAATCTTGCGCTCCAGCACATGTGCTCTGGCTGCTGCCAGCTGTGCCGGCGTGTACTCAGCCGCACAGCCGGGGAGAGGGGCAGCAACAGTGCCCCCCTCCGCATCAGCTGCCTCCAGTTGCGCTGCTACCAGTTCCACCACTGCCGCGGGCACTTCTGAGTCAGGGCCGTCTGTGCTGCAGTGCAGGGGCAGCACGCTGTACTGCAAAAGCGCAGCGATGGCTTGTGCTCCAGTGGCACACCACTGCTCCTCGGCGCGACCAACCAACTCTACTTCAGATTCAAGCAGTTGAAGTAGTGGCCGCCGTGCAGGGTGCGGCGGTGCGACCATGCCACACATGTCAACATGCGCCACGGCTTGCTCGTCTCCTGGCTGAAGCAGGCAGCGTTGCATGGCCTGTGCAAAGTCGGCTCGGCCACTCAAGCCGCTTGTGGCGTCATTTCCACTGGGCAACACGGTGTGAATCTGAGTGCAGGCGCCGCTGTCCTCACCTGCAGTAACACAGCTGTGACCCACCTTCATGCGGCCGCACTCGGAGGCACTGCCAAGCAATACTGACACGGCGCCAGCTGTGTAAGCAGCTTCCCCTGCTGCCGCAGCACGCTCACGAGCACTGTCTGTGGCCGCACGCCCAGCATCAGCACTGTCTTTTCCGTCGTCTGCGTGGAACACGAACTGCTCTCCCCACACCTGGGCTGCGCCAGGACCCCCCTGGCCAGCAGCCATGAGGGCCCCCTCAATGTCCCCAGCCTCGGCATCACTTGCAGACTCATCATCGGCACCAGCCGGTGCATCATCACTTCCAGCCATGGCCTGCAAAAAATGCGGCCCAACAAAGCCGTCAGAGTCGAAGTCTGCGCCAGCGTGGGTCGTGGCCGAGGCTTCACCCGAAGGCGATTCTCCAGGCGAAGTCTCCGCAGCTTTGCCCTCAGACTGCACAGTGCTTTGCGACACATCTTGCACATCGTTACCAAGCGCTAGCGCTGACAGTGAGTCCCCAGTGGCCTCCCGCAGCGCCACGACGGCGGCCTCCCCAGGCGGCAGGTGGCCCCCCTCGCTGCCAGGGGCTGCTTGGTGGGCAGCGTTTGCTGCACGGAATAGGCCCAATTGCTGTCGGGCACAGGCTACTGCTCGGGTGTAAGCAGCAGCACCCAAGGCCTGCTGGGCCTTGCTCTCGCCTGAGTCGCCGCAGTGCTGGGGCTGACGCATGGGGTGAAACACCTCCTCGCACAGCACACGCAGGGCACGCGCAGCCTCCAACACCTCCTCAGGGCCTGGTGGAGCTGGCAGGGCAGCTTCCAGCGACCCCTTCTTGGGCTTTGGGGCGGCTGCAAGCAGGGCCTCCTCAGCAGCGGTGCGTGCAGCGGCTAGCGGTGCAGCCAGCTCTGCTTCGTCTTCGAGTGTGCTGATTGAAACACCCATGGTGGCCTCCACTGCTGCTCGCGCAAGGGCTTCACTGCGGTTCGAAGTTCGCTGCAGGTGCCGCCACGACCCGTCAGCCTCTGCTGCAGCCCCTGACACGAGCACGTCCAGCAGCAGCGGAATAGGGTCGCCACTTGTGAGTACAACAGCCATCCATCGCCACCGAAATGGGTTATCAAGGGGCAAAGATGCAACTGCCGTTACAACTGCCCTGAAACATCGAAGCGCGGGAAGCACCATCTGCGGCTCACTGCGGAAATAGCGAGTAAAAATGTCCAGATTATTCCACTTGCCTGCACCCTCTGAAATCTCTAGCAGCAGTAAGCAGTCCAATAGTTGCTGAGGGCACCTCCTTGACCACTCCATGTCACTATCATGCAGCCCTTTGGCGGCAATATCGTCCAGGTCTTCACACAAGATCCGTTGCAATACTTGCAGTCCAGCCTGGGCTGCTGAGGGGGTCTTGGCAATGGCCATTTTGCAATACACCTCCATTCCTCCGCCGTTTCGCAAAAAATCGACATCAATGGGTTGTTGCGATGCTGTTATTGCATCAGCCAACTCTCTGGCCTTCAAAGCGTGAGCTAGATCCTTATGTTTCGATCGCCTCGCCTGCGACGTGAAACGGCGGGAGTTTCAGCTTAGCCTAGTGCATGCAAATGCCTGGTGTAGAAGTACCTTTTCTTGCGCCCGCGCAGCTTTCAATGCCATCTTCTTCATTGTGAAAAGCTGTTTGTCTGTGTACTCGCCCATGCCATCGTCCTGTGCTTGCGAAGCCATCGCGACACACAAAGACAAGAGATGAGCAGCCCCTCTCGTGCTTCCGGCACGCTCTTCTTAGGTTGGGTACACGGCAGCCTGACCACTGCACAGAAAGTCTATATTCATGTACGGCTGTAGAATTAATATTTATTTGTATTTGCGCTGCAACTGCTGTTTATGAAATGCAGTAATGTGTGCCAAGCCCACAGGCCCCCCGTTACGCAGGGGCCCGCAGGGGCCCAGCGTCGAGAGGCCCCAACACAACTGGAAGAGTGCCGAGAGCCCTGTGCTCGAGGCATCGTCATGAGGCAGTACTTTCCATTGGGAGTGCCTCGTGACCCACTCCTTCCTATCGCCATG
>Ga0307982_1000757_pt1 | contig 25761 bp, 27 predicted proteins | sample OrgLakmetagen989_FD_201847 | JGI IMG/M metagenome (GOLD analysis project Ga0307982, IMG submission 201847) | Saline water microbial communities from Organic Lake, Antarctica - #989 | ecosystem: Environmental > Aquatic > Non-marine Saline and Alkaline > Saline | place: Antarctica: Organic Lake...
ATGTCAACATTACAAGATATCGATCATGCTAAAAAAGTCAAGAAGTCCTCGATCAAGCATAGAGGGATTCTGTCCCGGGACAGAGATCTTGTCAATTTCCTGATTTGAACAACTTAAATTGTTGGTTTGGCGAGAAACCAAGCGCAGCAATTGCAAGCTCCTTGTGCGTCGTCAAGTTAATCAGGAAGCGATGCCTGTTGGTACCGATCGATGTAGCGGAGAATGGCGGCTCTGCTCCTGCTGTTTACACCTCCCAATGCATTTGACACCATTATGTGTTCGCTGGAACGAGATGATAGATTCGTTTGCAGCCTTGCATGCAATAGATAATCGTTTTGGGACCATTGCGACAATGCTGTAATTGGCAGAAGGTCGTGGTCTTGAAACAACTGATCAGTCAACGGACTCCAGCAGAGTACAAAAAAAATGCCATGCTACACCAATAAGAAATGTGGCGATTCAAGAGCTCTTTTTTCTTTGGATCTTGTTTCCTTCTGATGCCATATATCGTCGATTCTCTGCGTAACAATCACCAAGAAAGTCTTTTTAATCTGCGCAAACTCCTATCTGGACACTTCTTGAGGCAACCACGAAATACGACACCAGTGCGTTCAATGAACAAGAATGCGTTTGTCAAACATGTCTTCTAGCTATTCACGTAGCATGAGTTCGGTTTGTCGGGACAGCCGCAGTGCGGATGAGCTTTCTGCGTATGAATTTAGTACGTACGGAACAAGGCACGGAGGCTCGATACTTGCTAGCATTCATTTGAACAAAATTTCAATCCTTATGTTTTTTTTTACAGGTTTTCACTCACTACCAGTCCTTCATTCATTCAGAAGGACTATTTGCAGACGACTAAAGTACCTTTGATAGATCAGATAGTACTGAGTACGCATTTGATCCGGTAAGGAATTCTCAGAATTTGGCGTAGCCACCCCGTTAGGGGCCTAGTTCCACTGGAGTAGCTACTAGCCTAGACTAGCTAGCTCGCTAAGCAGTAGACTACTGCATCTTGCCTTTAGCAAGGGTATACCCTTGCCTTTAGCTAGATAAAATTGAGAAGTCGGCTCTGAGATCTCAGGGCTCAGCGGCACAGCGCGGCGAGGCGATAAACAGATAGATTGAGTGAGCACGTAGGAGTATACAGCCATGGGAGCCGAGCAGAGCAGCGGTAGCTCTCACAGTGCATTACAAATAGAGGCCCAGTCCAAGGGTTCTAGTCGTGACATGCGCGAAGTCGACCTTATTGCGAGAGCGATAAGAAAATATAAGACGTTTTTCGTCAGTATGAAAGACGCATACGGTGATGAGGATGGTGCTGAAATGTTTCGCCGAGTGGTCTTAAGCCCAGCGTTATATCAATCCGATATTCGTCGATTGGTTCAAAATCTGGTAATGCTGGTGCAACTGACCTAGCCTAGCCTTACCTAGCCTTGCCTAGACTAACATGATATGTAAATATTCTGATTCATTGTTATTGAGTGATTTCTTAATTTCTTCTCCTTTCGTGGAGAAGGACTCTTTTAAAAATAGCATTGACATTTCTACGTTATCTTATAAATAGGCGCGAGAGGCAATTGTTGGCCTTGAAGGATTCGGTTCAGTAGCATCGCAAAGCTCAAAACTTGATGTGCTGAAATCGGGCCTCGTGCTCATTTATGATGGCCTGAAGGGGCCGCTCTGGCGGGATCAGGGCCCCGGCTGGGCTGCCAGTGACAGGAAACGCAGCGTGTCAAATTGGCTTGGGGTCGTTATGGTTGAAGGTCTTTTGGTTGGGTTGAAACTGACGCATAATAATTTGAAGGGCGACGTAGATGTAATTCTGGCGAAGCTTGCTGCTCTGGAAACTCTCGGCGGTGTGTCTGCGATCCAGGAGCTTAATCTCGCAAGCAACGCGCTCACTGGCTCCTTAGCGCCACGCGCAATCGCGACCTTCACGTCGCTGATGGTGTTCTGCACGCCTTTTAACCTTTTGACGGGCGAGATCCCTTCAACGTTCTCGGACTGTGGAGCACTAGCTGTGTTGAACTTACAAGGCAATTCTTTCAGTGGCCGAATTCCACCTTCTCTCGGCCTTTGTGTCAATTTGAGAGTGCTGCACTTATATTCCAACAACCTGTCTGGGCCTCTCCCGACCGAGCTGGCAGCTCTCGACAAATTAATCGAGCTCAGACTATGGGATAATCACTTGACGGGTCCGATCCCAGTGGAGTATAGCGCTTTATCGCGCTTAAAAGTGCTGCACCTTGCCAACAACGAACTCTCGGGCGAGGTAAGCAACTCGAAATGATTTTATTCAGGCCCTCATCCTCGCTTCCTCTATAGCCCTTTGACTTTTATTTTTTTGCTCTGGTTAGGTCCCAGCCCAAGTTATTCAGGGCATGGCGTCTCTTGAGTACCTGTTCTTGAACGACAACAAGTTTCGTGGTGTCCTTCCCGTAACCGGCCTCGCGGCGATGCCCCGCATCCGGGCCATGTACCTGGCAAATAACGACTTCAGTGACATGGAGGCGGCAGCTGCCGCGCTTGCGTCAGCCTTACGGGACTCCACAGCCCGCCCTCACTCCGTCGAAGTTAACGTTGTGGGGACCAGCACACACTTATACGAACCATCAGGGTATTAGTTTTCGGCTGATGTGTATAGTACCAATCGCACTTTATTTCCATGGTTATTTTCGTGAATTCCTTCGACTTCGATTCCTTTTCCTTCTCTACTTAGCTCAAGTATTTTTTTCAACCCGGTAACTTCCAGTCACAATTATAGGCGCTTCGCATCAGTTTCTATTATATAAGGAAGAAGGAGCTCGATTGGCCAAAGTTCCTGCTCTGATTTCAGTTGCTCTCTCATGAACATTATAATTATATATAAACTAAGAATTCAGCCGCCGATATGGCCTCGTGCTGGTGCTGTGCTAGTTGGCAGTTGGTAGTACTAGTTGGCAGTTGGTTTTTGGTTTTTGTCAGAGCTAGTAAAATCGGGTTCGGTCCCTCAAGGTCGGGAACGGAATCTTGAAGCTTGAGGGTCCGATTTGCGACAGACTGCAAAGAGTTAATTAGTTACTTATTAGCATTTAGCTTCTGCTATTGCGGAATGCGTTAAGATTACGGAACGCGTGGCGAAGGCGAAGTACGAGTACTCTTTTCGGACTGCATCCGTTTACTCGGACCTCGAAATCCGTTGGGACGGGACTATCGGGTGTTTTTCGTCTTTCGGGCCGCTTCCACATTTCACACCGAATTCAATCCGGAATTCTTGAAGCTTGGAGTTAGTTCTTAGTTCTTGGTTCAATGGTTCTCGTTCTTTGTTCGGAAGCGCGAAGCCGAAGAACGGCGATACAGTCAGTTGCGGGCATTAAGAAACACTCACGTTAAGAAATTAAGGGGTAAAATTTGGTATTTTACTAGTTAGAAATAAGAATCCTTCGTGTACTGTAGTACAAGGATTCTGTTAAGAAACAAAGTCGCCGTTTTTCTGCCCGCAACTGGCTGTAGCGGTTGGGACAATTGGGACAATATATATTAGAGTAAATTTCAAAAACAAATCGCGAAATCGCACTATGTAACCATGTGGGCGTGCTCTTTATGTTCATTGGAGAATGACGCTGGCCATAGGAGATGTGCCCTATGCAACGCTCGGCAGCCACCGGATATTTCGGTACCATCCGATGGCGTTCAGCCTAGGCGTGGCAACACGCCCAAGAAGAAATCAATAACATCTAGAACAAAGGAGCGTCTGTCTGATACAGCAGAAGTCATGGTTACGACAACCACAGGACACTCACCCCCCAAAGTGGAGGCTGTAGCCACCAGACTCCACAGAGATTCAAGCGTTAAGTCAAGTCGCGGAAGGTTATCTTCATCGAGGTCGTCAACAATCGAGGTTCCATTTGACGCTGCGAACAAAGATAGTGCTCCCTTGGCAGACGTGCATTGTTTCATTGATGTTCATCTCGAAGGTGGGCAGAAAGCATCATCTGCTTTAAGCGGCCACTTAGAGACATTGGGAGCCGTTGTTCGGACAAGGTTTATGGCTAAGGTTACTCACATGATTTACCAAGGAGGTAATGCTGATAGAGCGGCTCGAAGCCGTGCAGAAGGAGTGGCGGTGGTGACCCCATCATGGGTGGAAGCATGCCGAAGCCAGCTCACTAGAGTCCCCGAAGCAGGTTTCCAGGCCGATATTAGCAAGACCCAGAAGCGTCCTGCGAGGGCGCTTGAGCCTGCTGCTGACCTTCAATTCTTGTCACCAGCAGATGCGTTATTTAGCTCAAGCCAGCGATGCGACGAGGAGCCGGAGCCACGACAAGCGGTGAAGCGGCGCCGCGTCGATTTACGGATCGACGAGCTCCTATCGAGCGAGGGAGGTGGGGCAACCTTCAATGAAGGAGAAGCAACCCAGAAGAATATTAATATAAGCCTCTCTGGCTTTGAGCCGGCTGAACGTGCTATGCTAGTGAAAGCGATCCGTGCGGTGAATGGGAGGTCCAAACGGCCACTTCGGCTGTGCTTAGACGATGACCCAATGGCAGAAGTTACCCATCTGGTTGTCCAAGAGTCAGGGAGGCGGACCCTTAGGGTTGTGGGAGCGCTTCTGCATGGTGCGTATTTCGTAAATACGAGCTTCGTGTATACAGCTCTGGACAGCGGCTGGCCGAAGGAGGAAGAGCATGAATTTAAGAAATGGGCGCCTGCGAAAGAGGTGCGCTCAAAGGTGTTGCAAGGCCATCGAATCTTCGTAGACACCAACCAAACGTCGCCGCCCCGGGAGGCCCTTTTATGCGCCGTCGTTTTAGCAGGTGGCGAAGTTGTCTCAGAACTGTCAAACGCAACACTGTTCCTGTCGTCTTCCACTGATAAGGCGCCCGAAAGGAGAAAGAAAAAGATAAAGCACATGACGCCCGGTGATTTTTTCGATGCAATAGAGGAGGGAGCCGCATTGGCGATTTAGTTGGAGTCGGTTTTGCTGCAAGCGCCTCTTTTCTGTATTGCTATTGCGGAGCGGGCATGTTTCATGTTTCATGTATAATGTGTATACGTCTATACCGCTGTTGGGATAACCCCATGACCCCACCAGTTCATCGAACTCGAACTCGAACTAATACAAACCCAAATGGCACAGAAGCCAATGCTGCGGGCAGAAGTTGGAATGCGCGTGCGTTGCGCAAACAAAGCAAGTTCGGAATGATTCAGGAGGGAGAGGAGCATTGGCAAACAATCTCATCGGAAAATTTGCAAAAAGCGAGGAATTTGTGGGTGTTGCGCACTCCGCAGAACAATAAAGAGGAAGGCGCGCGAGCAAGGAAGCTCGTGACATGCGGAACACGAGGTCCACTCGGCAGAGGTCGAAGTGTGCCTTTCAGCGCGCAAGGCGCCTGTTGTTCTACCCCTGAGCCATAAGAGGCTTTGACGGGACAGGAACTCCTTCCTCGTCCGCGGAGTGGCAGTGAATAGAAAAGCCCTCCCCTCAAAAATGCGAACAACAACATGCAAGCGGGCCGTTTGTGGCCTAGCGGCCCCTCCCAATCATAGAGCTAAACCCATATATCTTCGATCAAACGCCACGGACGCTAGTCGTGGTCGTCCTCCAGCGTTTTTCGAGACCCTCGCAAGGCCCTCCACCTTGAGAGCAAGTCGACTGCGTATACCCCGAAGAGTGCAGGTTCCGCGCTAGTGATCGGCAAGATCGTGCTGAGAATGCTTGTAGCTGCCGCCAAAATAAATCAATCCTCCGTTGTGCCTGGCTTTGATCAAACTCAAACAGTTCATAGTTCACTGTTTATCTTTCATCTAGTCATCTCGCATCTAGAAACCAGAAACAATGGCAAAGGGCCGAAAACATTCATTTTGCTGCGAGTTCTCGCCGGCCTTTGGCCTTTAGCTTGATTTAGCTCCGGCGTTGGCGGTTGCGGTTGGCGGTTGAACGTGCCCGTGCCCTCGTTGCTCACTGAGATTTATGAATTAAGAACTGCGGTATATAGATATGTCAACGTACACATGTGCATTTCGTGCTTCGATATTGCATATCATTTATCATACCATTTAATTCATAACTCATAACCCACGGAGATCTGAATTATGAAATATACTTCTGGGGAACTGGGGAAGATAGAAGATAGGGAAATAATTATGCATGGTGGATTTGGGGGATTTTTACTGCAGCGCCATCTGGATATTCGTCTGAAAATTATCATGTACACATCTCATAAACCAAGTCGCACTGCGCTTTGTAGGCACCTGGTGCCTTTGCCTCTCTCGGTGTGTTGTGTTTGAGCATGGATTACACAACGACGACGCACCCCTGACACTCACAGCACAGACCACTCTTTGCACTTACTTCTTGGACTTTTTGATGGGTCTGTAGGTGCCAACGACGACGGCATGGTCTCGCTCGTAGGGCTCCAATGTCAGCTGCTCCAACGGCTTGAAGTTCTCCTCCTGCAGCTTGGCCACCTCGCGCGCAAACACCGCCTCGGGTGACGCTGTGGAGTCAATGCACGATGCCTTGATTGAAATCACAAAGTTGCCCTGGTTTTTCAAAAAGTGGTGGGCGTTGAGCGCCACAATGCGGCCCTGGTCTGGCTGCGCCACATCGGCGAAGACCACGTCTACCATACCCACCAACATGCGGTACTTGAGCGGATGGCGCGCGTCCTCAATAATGGGGATCACGTTGGTCCGGCTCTTGGCCATGTTGATCAAGTCCCGGCCTGGCCGATGCGAAAACTCGACAGCATAGACACACCCGCTTGGGCCTACAATATCCGACACGTGTGATACTGTTGTGCCCGCCGCAGCACCCAGGTACAGCACCTTCGCGCCCGGGCAAATGTAGATGTTGTCCACACCTAAGGAAGAAAGGCGCAAGCAGGCAAATCAAAAGTGTTGATAGAATGAAGCACAAGGCTGGGCAGCTGATTCACATGGAATCTAATCATTCTATGACAATGAAGTCATGTGACATACCGCCTAAGATGGCTGCTGCAATCTTCGAACGGAACGGGTTCCACACACGGTATTCAATCTTAGCCCCTGGGGTACCGTCCTCGTTCGGTGGGCCATCCACCTGTAAGACACACAACGTACTTGTGAGAGTCTGCACCCCTGATAGAATTATTAACATTGCTTCAAAACATGAGAGCAGCAGTGTTACCGAGATGCGTTTCTCGCCGTAGACATCCTTGCCCGGTGTGGAGTTGAGGGTGCAGAGGGCGTCCTCTTTCGCGCGGGCGATGAAGATGCCTGCGTGCCGGTGCTGCTCTACTACAACCTTGCTCCCTCCTTTCATGCCACCCTTGCCGCCTTTGCCTATCGAATGGCACGGAAAAGATATATATTTTAAAAAAAGCCAAAATTGCTGGCCTGAGTGACACACATATCCGACCGGTCACAGCTACTTGTTTTCCAGTGTTCGCATAGAATAATTGGGTGCAGGAACGGTGACATGGTATGCAGCGAGTAACGACCAGTGAACACGAACCTTTGCCTTTTCCTTTGCCCTTGCCTTTGCCATCACCCTTGCCCTTGCCGCCCTTTCCGCCGCCTTTGCCTTTACCACCGTCGCCCTAGGTTATAATAAAGCGAATAGAGATGAAAAAGATGAAGTTACGATTATGCTTGAAACAATAAGCATCCTTAGTGATTAGCATGCACCTTGCCCTTGCCGCCTCGGCCCATTGGAGAGGACATGCCTTTTCCGCCCTTTCCGCGACCGTCCATGTTTTAGCGAGCTTCTATTTTGTCTTGTGTTACTATAGTACTGACTTCTTGAAGGCTCAGAGGAACAGCGAGAAAAATTATTCAATTGGCGATTCGTGGATCATAAAAACCTACGATCTCCGGCGGACCAATCAGGCCAATCAGAAACTCTACAGATCTTGTGATCTTGTGATCCCGTGATCCCGAGATCGCGTGATCGCCCATCCCATGCATGTCTAGCATCCATCAAGCATCGAGACGAGAATCGAGAATCAAGTCGCCTGTAGCTTAAAAAAACTCAAGAGGGCCTAGAGCGAGAAGCGAGCCGTCTCTTCGTTTCGCTTTTGATAACGCTAGAGACACTCATGGCATCTGAGGTGACTGCAGATGTGCCCGTGGAAGCCAAGCCGCTCCATGATAACCAAGGATATGTCGCAGTGAAACCAGAATTCGTGGCGGCACCCGCAACCCCGTCAGTTGCCCCTGCTCTGTCGGCTGACGGTGGTTCCGCGTCTGACACTAAAACGAGGTTTGCGAAGCGTCCGCGTGATGAGGTTAAACCTCTACACGAACGCATGTGCACAGGGACTGTGATTGGCACTGGCTGCCCATTCGGCGAAAGCTGCAAGTACAGCCACGACGTGAAGGCATTTATGGCTGAGCGTCCACCGGACCTGGGTCCTACGTGCGTGGTGTATGATCTCTTCGGACATTGTCGCATGGGAGCGATGTGTCGCTTTGGGGGTGGGCACATCAATCCAGTCACTGGTGAAAACCTCACGCGGCCCCCAGAGGCAGGTGGCGTTGTAACCCAGGTCGACGAAATCAACGAGCTTAGCAAAGAAGCACAAGTGCTCTTGCGCAAGAACAAGTTTCCTTTCAAGACAGCACGCAAGAGCGCAGGCGACAGTGGGGGCGCTTCTTCCGCAGCTCAAGAGCAGCCAACTATGTCACTCGAACCCTTGCCATCACGCCCAGTGAAGTTAGTTGATTTCTCGAACAAGGTACTCTTTGGAAACATGTAAGATGGAGAGACATGCTACAGAAGAATGAGTGACGGATCTATAAGCTAGACACTATACTTAGAGAATACTTGACTGAGAGCCTTTCGGCAACTCAGTTTTCGTATCTAGTTGTATATGAATGGGGTTCAGACGATTAAAAATGTCTCCATTCTCTTGAAAAAAGGTGTATATTGCGCCATTAACTACGGTGGGCAATTTACCATTTCGGCGCATCATGAAGAAGTTCGGCGCTGATATCACTTGCGGTGAGATGGCCATGTGCACCAACTTACTCGCGGGCCAAGCTTCCGAGTGGGCGCTGCTGAGACGGCACCCCTCTGAGGACATCTTCGGGGTGCAAATTGCCGCAGCTCACCCTGACCAGTTCGGACGATGCGCGGAGCTGCTCGAGGAGTACTGCACTTTGGACTTTGTGGATGTGAACTGCGGCTGCCCGATTGATCTCGTCTGCGACAAGGGTGCAGGAAGCAGCCTCATGACGCGTCCCAAGAAAATTGTGGGCCTTGCTGACGCGCTCACGAAGCAACTTACTTGCCCCATCACGATCAAAATGCGCATCGGTTGGAACGACAACAAGCCAGTAGCGCACCAAATCATCCGGTCGGTCGAGGAGCTCAAGACAGGGCGCATTTCGGCCTTCATGATTCACGGGCGATCGCGCTTGCAGCGATACTCGAGCACCGCCAACTGGAACTACATTGCCAGCGTTGGCAAGGTTCGTGTCGTTTGAGCAGTCGTTTAAGCTTTCTCTTCAAGGCGTGACCAATTCGATTTTTTTTCATTCATTTTGTCCTGCATTAGGGGATGGCACAGGCAGAAATTCCGCCGCCTTCGATTCCCATCATTGGCAACGGCGACATTTACAACTTTGAGGAGTGGGAGGAGCACGTGTCAGCCGGTGGCGTGAGCTCATGCTGCATGCTGGCGCGAGGTGCTCTCATCAAGCCGTGGCTTCCGACCGAAATCAAGGAGAAGCGGCATTGGGACATCTCAGCCTCAGAGCGGCTCGATATGCTCAAATCCTTTGCGAACTTTGGCCTAGAGCACTGGTAAGTATATGAGTGATTATTCATTTTTCACTGCATAAATCATTGCGACATGGCATGCTAAATGTTGCCCTTCCTTTGTGTACTTGTGTCTCGCTTTTCACGTTACAACTTGCTTCTGCTTTCGATTCTTAGGGGATCGGACCAAAAGGGCGTCAACAACACGCGCCGCTTCCTCCTCGAATGGCTGTCCTTCCTGCACCGCTACATCCCAGGTCAAAACCAAGCCCTCTTGACTCTCGAACTTGTACTTCATTCTTAGCGCCTCGATGCTATTTCGTACGCGTTTGTTTACGATGCATGCATGCATCACCTGTACCCCTCACCTGTACTCCTACTTCATCGTGTGTGTTCGCAGTGGGCGTCCTCGAGACTCTGCCGTCTAAATTGACCGACCGCGCCCCACCTTTTTGCGGTCGCAGCGATTTGGAGGTGCTCATGGGATCCAAGGACAGCGGGGATTGGGTCAAGCTCACGGAGATGGTGTTAGGGCCGGTCCCCGACGGCTTCAAGTTTTTGCCCAAGCACAAGGCCAACGCCACTGTGGCCGCCACCTCGGCGGAAGCGGAAGCCAACGGCTAATAAACGCTGAGAGCAAGACAACCACTTGAGGGATCATGCAGTTACAGCGGCCGCATGTCAACATCACAGCCCTTGTCTACCCACTCGCCTTTGGTTGCTGCGGTGGCAGTTAGCGGGCACTAAGTGCGGAATTCAAGTGAGATGAAGAAGGAAGAGCGCGAGGGGGTTACCTGAGGCGCCTGTACTCCGCAGAAAAAACGGAAAAAAAATAAACACCAAGAGTCAAATCAGACAGTGCAGTGCAAATAGCTCCAGCATGCCGTTTTTTTTCTTTATGCCATATCCTCCTTTATCTGCTTCTGGCGGATCTCATTCAGCACTAGCGCCTAGCGCTTGCCGAACTACGGACTTGGGCAATAGAATTGCCGTATACGCTATACGCTGGCTTCTGGCTTCTCATGTCTTTTTGAGTATAAACAACAAGTCCAGCGACAAAGAGTTTTGCGGTGTAGGTCAAGTGTTTGTACCTAATTCTTACTTCTTAAATCGTAACTTAGTTCGATTCAGGTCTATAGCTATAGTCTATAGGCTATAGGTGTTACTGGTTTAGGCTTTACGGCTTACGCTTATATCTAAATTCTAGTTCCCCAAAGCCCATGTTCGGAATCAAGCCAAGGGGCCAAAGAGAAGGAGAATCAGACGCGAAGCCCATTTCATTCAAGGGGATAAAAAGCTAAGGCACGGCTCGTGATGTCTGAACTTTTCGGGAAGGGTGGCCATTTCCCTGCTTGATGCCAGCCATCGCGCAACCGCAGCCGCGAAACCTCATTTATGTACCAAAAACTTAGGACCGCACCACATTAAAGCACTCTAGCGATAAGCGTGCTCCGATGCCAAATTCTTTGCAATGGCAACTTCCCATTTGTCTCCATTGGCAAGCAATTTTTCCTTGTCGTACAAGAGCTCCTCGTGCGTCTCCGTCGCGAACTCGTAATTGGGACCCTCCACGATGGCGTCCACTGCCACAAATGAACGGTAAAGGAAATTAAAGCAAACATGCGACAATTCGGACATGGAAAATAATTGGAAGAAATGCGAGCACTGCAGCTATGCAAAGGTGAGCGTACCTGGGCAAGCCTCCTGGCAGAAGCCGCAGTAAATGCACTTGGTCATGTCAATGTCGTAACGCGTAGTTTTGCGGCTTCCATCTTCGCGCGCTTCGGCCTCAATCGTGATGGCCTATGAAGTATTCATATGTTAAGATTTCATCACTTGAAAAAGGTCTATTTCACTCCTAATCAGGCGCCTAGCAAAAGGTCTTCAGTCTACCTGAGCAGGGCAGATCGCTTCGCAAAGCTTGCATGCGATGCAGCGCTCCTCGCCGCTCGGGTACCGGCGCAGTGCATGCTCTCCACGAAAGCGGGGACTTAAAGGTCCTTTTTCGAATGGGTAATTGATTGTCACCTGCAGCACAGAATATGTTTACCCCGCATTCATATATCTAAGAACCGCAGCCTGTGTGCAGGCTATCAGGAAGTACGAGTACCCACCTTCGGCTTCGTCATGACTTCCGCCGTCAGCCAAAACCCGCGCATGATCTCAGTCATGAAAAGCATCTTTGCCGATCGATCCAAGAATTCGCTGACTCCCTTCATCGTAGTCAGGCCTTCCTCCTGCTCCGTGCACACAGTAGCAGTGAACAAAAAGTCACCAACACAAAACAGCTCAGTGCCCGAATCATGAAAGCGGACACACAAACGCGGTAGAAACCGTTGATTGAAAGGAATATTCTTAGATTGTCCTTAAACAAGAAGGAATTGCGGCGCCAACCTTGGTGGATTGCTCGGTCGAAAAGGACCGAAGTGCAATGGACGCCGGCCGTGCGGCGGAGGTCCTGCGCAAGGCTGCTTGAAGAGCCATGAGAACTATCTGAATATTTAAAAAAATTGAAAGCATGTTAGACTAAAGCCACAACTACTAGATCTGCTTAGCGACGAGCACTCTGCAACTGAAGGGATGCTCATGTATGCACCTGCGTTGCCCGCTGAGTAGGAAGTCAGGAAGTCAGGAGCAGAAGCACACCACTTTTTCTTTTGTCAACACTTCCCAGCAGAGAAGTAAAAGAATTTGCCTTAGATTTACGTTCACAAAAACCGTTGAGGACGCGGACAGGAAGGAAGAAGAACAATAAAATGGAGCCCATCACGGACGCTCATGGGTCTGGGTCTGGCTTCAATATGCAGCTTGAGCTTGAGCAACTCCAGGCAAAAGTACGTCTTTTGGCAGGTGGTACTGATGGTGAGCAGCTTGCAGAGGTGCTTCTAGATCGCGAGGAAGAGCTGCGCTCCAAAGAAGGAGAAATAATTGAGCTTCGCAGGAAGCTACAGTCTATGTCGAGCGACTTAGTAGCGTTTGAGGCAGACCGCACCGAGTACGAGGTTCGCAAATTATAAATCAATTTGCTCAGAAAAGGCGCTAGGTGAACATCATTGATCAGAGCTTTTTCGTTCGAAATATTCTCTGGGCCGTCTGCTCACCTCAATTCCTGCGTTGACGAAACATAGGGAATGATCCAAGAGCTCGACCAGCGGTTGAGAGAAGCCAACGACCAAATACGCGCGATGAAAGAAAAGGAGGAAGCAGTGCAAGCAGAACGAAACGATCTTGAGCAGCTATTGAGGAATGAACAACAAACGAGCACGGGTCTCAAAGTAATGATAGCATTGACTAAACTCGACGAACTTAAACCCTCCTGCTTAGTCAGGCGCACACCATTGACAGTTTACATCATCTTACTTATTACTCTATAGGTACAACTGCATGAATGCGTCTCTGCGAAAGACACTTGTGAGGTCGACTTGTCAACGATACGAATGGAGCTTGATGCAGAGCGAGTGGCGCGACGTACCGATGTGTCTTCCCTCCAAAAGAAGCTCCAAGGTGCTTATAACGTAATCAGGAAACCTAGTAACTTTATCATGCACTTCGAATTTAAACTTATTGTTTTACTTCATCTGTTCTTCAGACGCATCTGCCCGTGAGGAGATTCTGCGCTCTGAAGCTACTGAATTAGAGCAGCGAAAAGAGGACATCGTGTTGCGCTCCAGGTAGGACCTCTCTCGATAAGTCAAGTTTGGCATCAACTCTCATTCAATCTTGTAAACTGGAATTGTAATACATACAGGGCTATACAAGAGGAAATGACTGCTGAACTAGCGACTGAAAAAGAAAGCCATTTGTTAGCTGCTCAGAAGGTGAAGTCGCTTGTTTTTAAGGCCGAGTCATTACATGACAATTTAGCAGACGCGATGGCACGTTTAGAGCAGTCGGAAAAGCAACGAGCAGATTCAGAGAGGAACCTAGCTGAATTAGGAATAAAATTGGGTGCCTGTGAGGCGAAGCTTGAAACGTATGAAACAGATTTGGAATCATTGAGATTGGAGAAAATGAATGCGACTCAAACGATAGCAGACTTGCGCAGCGAGGTAAAATATTACTGGACGAGACAAGAGTGCTCAATTTAATTAAAACAACGGTAAAAGTCACCACAGCCATGGCTATCTTACCGTTTTTTGTTTGCCTGTCTTGTGCTATGTTTAGATGGAGGTTCAGCTGCGGGCCCGCGAGACAAAGGAGCAGCAAGGCTCTAGTGACAAAACCGAAGCGACCTCGGAAATAGAGGCTGCGCTTCGAGCCGAATTGCGAACTGTACGAAAAGAGCTAGCTGAGGCAGCTGAGAGGCAACAGGAGTCAAGTTGTGCTCCTTCAACTTCTGCAGCGAACGCGGGAGGGTCTGTGCAGGTAAATCTCTCAACCGGTCTCTTTCCCGAATAACGCGAATGCTGAAGGATCTGCGCCCCATTTAAATTCCCATGTCTGACGAATGTTTCACGTGTTTTCTATTGTATCGCCACAGGATCACGCAGAGGAAATAGCGAGAATTCGAGCGACAAACGAATTCTTAGTCGAAGAACTGAATCAGCTGCGCCTCGTGAGCTCAGAGGCAACTCAGTTGAAGCAGCAGAACACCGAACTCAGAGCCAAGGTTATCAGGCAAGACGCCGCTTGGAAGCGAAAGATAGAAAGCGAGCGCCGACGAGGGCACATCGTGGACTTCGGAAAGACAGGAAAGAGCCTGCCGCTTGGAAATGGTTCTGATTCAGCAAATATCGCCTTAAATCGGGACGACGGTCTAAAGTCGAAAGATGCTACTCGGGCAGCTCGTCGTGATGAGTCAAAATCAAGTCAAATGGCCCGCTCTCAAGACCTCGAAAACGCGGATGGGAAGGCATGGCTTTAGGGCGACCTTTCCATTTACGACAAAGGAGATGAAATTTGTAAGTGGGGACTATATGCGTGCACAGGTTTGCCATAGAGCCGTAGATACAGACAACAGGACAGAAGCTTTGGTCAGAAATATAGAAATCTTCATTAAATCATATACCAAATAGAATTTGGAATTCACCTCAACCTCTCAATTTCTACGCCATAAATTCTTTATTAGTACGCTTCAGTTCCAGTTCAAAGTTCCAATGATACTTAACCCAGACAGTAGAATTCTCATACCGTTCCTAAGCTAGAGCTAGTAGGCAGTAGGCTAGAAGCCTCTAGAAGCTAGGGCTCAGGGGCAGGGGCAGCTACCAATCAATTCCGAAAGGGCGAAGTCCGAAATAACAGTAACCAAGAAAACCCACGGGGCTGCTGGATTTTTCTTGGATTTTCCCTCGGCGTTATTCGAACTCGAACTAATACAAACCCAAATGACACAGAAGCCAATGCTGCGGGCAGAAGTGTACGCGCGTGCGTTGCGCGCAAGTCAAAATCGTAAAGAGGATAGTGTGTAGAGGGCAGGAAGCGTAATACTTCCACCCCCTTCTAAAGTTATTAGTAATCACCGGATCTCGGATCTCCTGCTGAGCCGAAGTGGGTAAAAACCCAGAAGACCCGAAGTCGGGTTTGGGTTTGGGCTTGGGCATCCGGTTTCCACGGTTCCGAGACAGGCCCCGAGGGGCCGGAATTAAAAGGCTAAGAGGTGGAGTAAAAAGCAAAGCAGGGCAAATTAAATCCACAATGAAGCAGTTTTACGATTCCCGTTTGCTCGGAATTCCCGCGCGAGGGCTAAAAAATTCACTTCACGTGGCATTTCCGCGGGGTTTCCGCGGGTTTTCCGTACCGTAGTCATAAAGGCACTGCCAAATTCCCGTCCCGGAAATCACGTCTGACTCTCTGATTGCTTAAAATATCCCATTGCGCGGGAATTCCACGGAATGTCCCGCGGGAGTCCTAACCTAGCAATGGAGCTAATCAGCTAATCAGGCGCACCTGCCCGGGTGGCCATGGAAGTGATGGTAGCGGTCCAAAATGGCACGCTCCTCCGTGCTCTGAGAGTGCTGCTCACAAGAAGAGTTTCTGCCAGCAGAGGAGGTGACTACAGTACAGCAAAGTCTCTCAGGAGATTCAGAAGAAGTCGCCCACCCCCCATCCCCAAGCAAAATTCCACGGTTCCACGGTTCCACGGTTCGGTTTTGTTTTACAGGGAGGATTTTTTTACGAAGAAGGATTCATCAGTTTTGTAACCGCCGTGAGCCGAGGCGAGAGTCGAGAAGCAAAACAATGCAACGCCGAAGATACGCGTGATCCGCAATTCTTGCCAGCAAAACACCCACGCTCAGACTCGGCAGTTAAAAGGAAGATTAATTCGTCAACCGAATACATAACATGAGCTCCGTCAGTGACGATGATGATGAGGAGGAGGACGATGTCGACTTATACCGCCAACGCAAGCTGAAAGGCGACGGTGACAATGCCACTAGTAGTGCTCAGGCTGTCTTGCTCTATCAAGGAGTTGCTAGACTCCCTACTAATGGCACTAATATTAATGAGGAGTTTATCCTTACTGTTGTCGACGACATCTTCGACGAAGTTCGTGAGGTAAGTTCACCAATGTGCCTATGTAATTTCGTTTCTCACTTCTCTTCCATCTCTGCTTCAATAGTGCCACGTCCACTGCAGTCACATAAACGGCCGAGGGAAGTATTACCGCTGCTGCTTGACGCCTCATCTTCCTAACACTTCCATTCACTCGAATGTTGTGCGACTTTTGATCAAGGGTCTCCTGTCGAGGTATCTTTTTGTGCGTCCTTTGACCTTAGTACCTTATACGATCGCTTTCGAAACTAGAAAAGCACGGGTGGTTTTAACGTACACTCGTCGTGAATCGCAGATTACAAATAGTAAACGACAAGCTTCTAGTGGGGCCTGCAGTAGAAGACTTAAGCGCGGTGCGCGATATAGTGGCCGGCCTCCCCGAGCAAGAACCAGCGGTCGACACTGCTGCAATTGCTGACACTCCCCGCGTGGGCTCATGGGATGACACGTCAGCCGTTCTCGCCAGTGTGCAGAAAAGCGGGCGAGTTCGCGTGCGTGTCATTACGTGGAATATGCAAGCGAAGGCTCCGCCTTCAATCGAGACCCTCAGAGCAGAATTGTTTCCAGATGAAAAGGTTAGAACGGTGCCAGCCCCTCCCCAATGTATAGAATCAACACATTCGCATCATTCTAAGCTCTACGTCCTTTTTTTTGTATCTCCTGCACTTACTTTTGCGTTTGCACCTGTAGTTTCACATTTATGCCATTGGTAGCGAGGAGTGCGAAAACTCCATCGCGTGGAGCGTCGTGAACCCCTCGAAGGCACAGTGGGAAAGAATCTTACAGCAAGCACTAGGGAGCTCCTACATGATGGTGTGTGGGCACACCCTGCAGGCAACGCATTCTATCGTCTTTGTGCACGCAGCTCTGGTGCCATTTGTTTCTGACGTGAAGTCTCACGCCGTTAGCACTGGGGTGAAGATTCCAGGGTCGAGTCGGCTTGGGAATAAAGGTGGAATTGGCATCTCGTTAACTTTGGGTGCCCACAAAATGGTGTTCATCAACGCGCACCTCGCACACGCCAAAAAAGGTAAATACACTCAAGTTATTACCTGTCTTGTTTTAAAGACCTTGCCTCGGCAGCATGTACATAATCGTGACTTGTGTGTGTGGTATTGTTCCAAAAGGTTTATCGAAGCGGAACGAAGAATACCACACCATCACTTCTCAGCTTGCTCGCAAGTTCGCTCCTCTTGCCGAAAAAGATAACGATCCTGCAGAAGCAAGCGAAGCTCTGATAGAAAGTGCACACAGCTTGTTCTGGGCGGGCGACCTGAATTATCGGTTGGAATGTGACCGGGCAGCGGCAGACCAACTCATCGCAGTAGGCGACTACCCGAACCTTTTGGAGCACGATCAACTTTTACACGCAATCGCAAGGCAAGAGGTCTTCGCAGGATTGTCGGAAGCTCCCATCACCTTTCCACCCACCTACAAATTCGACAGCGCGTCCGATATCTACGACACGTCCAAAAAACAGCGAGTGCCATCTTGGACTGACCGCGTATTGTTCAAAGCCCACGATGACCTCGTCTTACTCACGTATTCATCGGCACCGAACATTCGTACAAGCGACCACAGAGCAGTGCATGCTTCTTTTTCACTGGCCATTCAACTTAATGTTCACGAAGCACCAAAGGAGAATGCAGCAGGTGGTAGTGGGAGTCAAGACATCGGCCAAAATACAAGTCAAGTATGCAACGTGATGTAATTAGGCGGATGTCGAAAATCATTATGGGAAATATTTGATGCATCGCGCATTGGAAGACCTCCTCCTCCTTGTTATTATGGCGCCTTGCTTTCAGTGCCACGTAGATGGAGCGGCTAAGTGTGCTCTTTTTAGGGGTCGTATAATTGGCCTTCTTTTAAATTTCCAGGTCGCACTGAAGACAAAATTTTCTTGCTATGGAATTTTTGCCAAATAAAATTTCACGGAGTCCATCAAATCAGATTTTGATTTTGACACAGGCCGCGAGGGTCTGGATTAGAATATAAGAAGGCTAACTGCATTGCCTTTCTGTAACAAGCAGAAAAGCAAAGTACAATGGCTAGTAAAAAAAAGGAAATTTAATATAGGGATGGATGATAATCAGGCACACATGCCCAAGTGGCCGTGGCCATACGTAGGACTGATGATGGAGGTCCAAAGTGGTACGCCTCTTCATGCTCTGAGAGTACTGCTCAAAGGAAGAGATTCCGCTCGCAGAAGAGGGGACTACTATGAAGTCTAAAGTCTCTCAGGGTATCAAGAAGAAGAGCCGCCCATCCCCGTCACGAGCAATTACAAGTTTGTGACCCCATTTGCGTGCAAGCTTCTGCCTGAACAAGGCATCGGCTAAGTTTGGTTCAGGGAGAGCTTACCATCAAATAACTTCATGAAATGAACTTTCAGATGAATATCTTAGTAATTAATTTGGTTACTCGATTGATTCGCTACGAATTAGTTTCTATGGTTCTATACCAAGAGCCAAAGGACTTCCAGTTTATCGAGACCCTGCCCCTTCCGCCTGCCGAAATCAGAGAAGTAAGCGCAAGAAGTAAGGACTCTTATAGAGGTCTGAATTCCCTGCCTCATTTAAAGAAAAATGCCTTATTTCGGTGTCTGGAATTGCATCATTCGAGAATGTAAGCTCAGCTAGGCGACAAAGCAAAACTATTTGAGACAGGCCCCGAGGGGCCGGATTTAGAACCTATTAACCTTACTTTAGTCGAGTCCTTAATTAGATTAGATTAGATTATACTCCCCAATTGCAAAGAAACTAAATCTGCGTTTTGGTGAATCCTCCAGAACAAGTCTGACTGGGCTAAGTTTCCTTTTGCGTAATGCAATATTCATCTTTACTCTCATGAACCCTGTAGGACCAATTCTCGGAAGGAGGGTGGTTTCGAGTACGTTCGCGATCTCCACTCCGACCTATCCTGTGCTATGGCACGCCATTCCTTGAAGTTGACCGGTAGTCTTTTGCACTCTAGAGCCTTCATTAAAGTCCGACCCCATGTCATCTCAGGGCATCCATTCGGCCTTGAGTGTGCTACCCAGCCAGTAAGCAACTGCCGCGGCGCCCGAGTCCTAGTAAATGTTATGAGAAGGCTCCCGCAGTGTCCTACTTGAGGTCCTTTTCTGTGTTGATCCAGTTCAGAATCGGGCTCCTTATGGCGCCATTCTGGAATTCCCTTCGACTTCTCGTGAACGATCTCGGGGATATGGTCTAGCTAGGTTTACTCCTTTAGGGATGCCCGGATGCCCGGGGCATGCCTACCGTTGACCTGTAGACATGTATATATTTGCACGAGCAAAATATTAGTGCATTCGCTGAATGTTGCACGACCAAGAATCAGCGAAACTTTTACTAGCGAAGAAGTGAAGGACGATGGCGGCTTCGCAGCCTGTGCCGCCGTCCTCAAGGCTTGTGGTCAAATCTCTCGGGAAAACCGTCACAGATGAGAAACTTAGTCAATTCTTTTCGCCATTCGGCGAGCTTACAGACAGCCGCGTCATGAAGAACAGCGTAGGGAAGTCTCGCCTCTTTGGGTTCGTAGGCTACCGAAGAGTCGAGGATGCGGTCCGAGCGCTAAGCACCATGAACCGAACGTACATTGGTTCGTCTAAAATCAGTGTTGAGTTCGCTCAGGCTCGAGGAGTTGCGCCAAGCTCAAAGGGCAAGCCTTCCAAAGCGTCCGCTGCGAAGGGAGAGCCCGGTGAGCTCGCAAGCTCTCTCGACACGGCGACCACCCCTTCAGGTGGCAATGCAACAGTGCATACTAGCGACACAGTTGCCCGAGCTGGCGACAACCAGCTCAAAACTGACTATTTAAATTCAATGCGAAAGCGCTCTTCCTCTAAATGCTGGGCAAATGACCAGGAAGGCCAAATGGGTGGCTCAATTATCGAGGGAAGCGAGCCCAAAGACGAAGTGGCTGAAGACATCGTCGAGGATAAGGCTATGGCTGCAGATCTTGAAGATGAAGCAGTTGACGAAAGAGCTTCAACAAGCGGCTTAGCATTTTCTTCTGGCCTCTCGGACTTGGCCTACTTGAGGCAAAAGTCGGCTGCCTCGGCGAGCACTTCGGCATTGGACACTCGCAACCCGAAACGCGCTAAGACCAGTGATATCCCAGAGGAGAAAAGTGATCCTGAACCCCAAACTGACACAGAGCCTACCGGCCGAGTTCTAGTGCGAAACGTTCCGTACTCAGTTGATGAATCAGACTTACAAGAATTATTCAGTCAATTTGGGAACGTGACCGAAGTGAGCATCCCTATTGATGAAGCGCGACGGCAGAAGGGCATTGCGTTTGTTCAATTGAGTTTGCCTGAGGAAGCGGAGCGCGCCACTGCCTTCTCTGGTTCATCATTTCAGGGCAGGTGTTTGTCTATTGTACATGCCGTACCGCGTGAGGCCAAGGAACCGAGTAAAGCTGAAAAACAACTGGGCGGTGCGTTCAAGCAAGTGAAAGATCTCGAGCGCAAGCGCAAAGCAGGTGAGACGGTAGGGTGGAATGCATCCCACGTGCGCAGTGACGCCGTTGTTGACAGCATGGCAGCGCGACTAGGTGTCGCCAAAGGAGACTTCCTCGCTGATACCGATGGCAACATGGCTGTGCGGCTAGCCCTGGGGGAAACCCACCTCATAGCCGAAAACCGCGAGTACTTCCTCAATGAAGGCGTGGACTTGAACACACTTGAAGCGACGAACTCAACTGCCAAGGCGCTGGCTCGTAGCTCCACTGTAGTGGTGGTCAAGAATTTACCAACGACTTCAAGCACAGCCGAACTGTCAGCGCTCTTCGGGAAGTTCGGTGCCTTAAGCCGGCTCTTGTTGCCGCCCTCCAAGACGGTGGCACTGGTTGAGTTTGTAGAGGCCTCTGAAGCGAAACGCGCGTTCAAATCGTTGGCGTACAAACGATTCCAAAATGTGCCCCTGTATTTAGAGTGGGCTCCACTTCAAGCTTTGCGCGCCTCTAGCAAGGGCCAGCAGGGCGAGGGTGCACAAGATTCTGCTGTGCCCGAGTCAACGAGTGAGTTGCAGGACAGCGGCAACACAGGAGGTGATGACGTGGAAGACAATGACTTATCTTCAGCCCACATTGGGCCTGCTTCAACGCTCTTTGTGAAGAACTTGAGCTTTTCGGCAACGGAAGCAAAACTCCGCGCCTTTTTCGAAAAAGCAGGCCCTGTGCGAGCTGTGTCACTGCCCAAAAAGCCTGCTCAAAAGAACAGCAACCAGGCGGCTGCTGGGTGCGCAGGCTACGGCTTCGTTGAATTTCGATCGGTGGCGTCGGTGGAAATGGCACTTCGGGACTTGCAAGGACGCGCCCTCGATGGCCGCATGCTCGAGATGAAGAGGTCGGAGAAAAGGCTCACGGCATCGGCGCGGCCAACTTCCCACGCAGAAGGTGCTAAAACCACGGCAGGTCAGTCTGCCGAAGCACCAAAAACCAAGTTGCTGGTTAAGAATGTGGCGTTTCAGGCCAACGTCAAAGAGCTGCGCGAGTTGTTTGCGTTCTTCGGTGCCCTTAAGAGCGTGCGGATGCCCAAGAAGCACGACGGAGCCCACCGTGGGTTTGCGTTTGTGGCGTTTGCGCAAGCCCACGAGGCACAGGAGGCCAAGCAGCGGCTGGCGTCGACGCACTTGTACGGGCGGCACCTGGTCATTGATTGGGTGGAAGATGGCACCACGGATGACGTTGCTCTCGCGAGAGCCTCAGCGAGCAAAATTGTTGCAGTGAGAGACAAGCAGCGGAAAATTGGCAGCGCAGGAAAATTAGAGGACATACTCACTGCGAAAGTTGAAGAAGGGAGTGGCGAGGAAGACTAAGGGGGGGGGGGGCTCTGAGTGCAATGGGCCCTTGGTTGTTGGTTGTATCTGGCATATGCGCGTTTCAAGGAATGACCGAAAAAGAAATCCGTCATTGGTTTACAAAAGCAGCTGCATAATTCGTCCGTCTCCATCTAGCATTTAGTTAATTCATATATCTCATAGGTGTATCGGTGGCTAGGAAGGTAGAAGTTCGAGTTAGAAGCGAAGTGCGAAGAGAGCTATCTCGATCGGGTACAGGTGAAAGAGCAGGCTTGGGATATATCTAACATTCGTACGGAAGCAAGAGGAAAATTTCCGTCAGCATCCTTTAAGATATATACAGCCTCGTCTATGCTACTTCGCGTGTTTATTTTTGGTCTCTCTGTCCTCTGCCTGTCTGCCTGTGTCTGTGTCTGTGTCTGATTCTGTGTGTGGCTTTGGCTTTACTTCATGTTTTTCAATTCCAGTTATAATTTCCGCCCTTAGGAAGTTAGGAAGGCGATTTGGGATTCGGACGTAGCAGCGACTCGGAATTCTATTCAAATCTTGTAGCGTCAGTAGATTAACTTTGCATATCAGTCAAGGTATTCTAGATTCTCGGGCACGCCCATTTGTTTGAGCGTGTTCACCGCTTCTTTGGAGGACATTCCCTTCTTCTTCACGAGCCAACTTCTAAGCTCAAGTAAATTATCAGTCCAGCGGTTTGCAGCCATCTTACACATGTCGACGATGGCCGTCTGCCGCGCCACCTCTTCCGGATCGTTCTCCTTCAAAACTTCTACCTGCCCCTCGAGAGCCGCTATCTCTTGCTTGAGCGACAACAGTTGCTTCAGTTGCGCGTCACGGCCAGCGCTCTCGACGCGACATTCGCGGACGACTTTGATCTTTTTGTGTGTTTCAGCAAGCTCGGCGGTTTCTGATTTGATCTCTTCCTCTAAGCTGCTCGATTGCAAGGAAACATTTTGAACACGTTTGCTAGGAAACGACCAGTAGTAGCCCGTGCTGCCAATTTTATCAGTCTCTACTAGTCCGTCATCGACGAGCTGCTGATTGACATCTAATACAGCTGATCGTACAACTCCTGTCTTTGGGCCCTCCTTCTCGACTTCGTGCAGAGTATACACTGTCTTAGACGAATGGTACATGCCCAAAAGAGCTGTCCGCTTGTCTTCCGCGCTCATCCCTTTGCGTTTCGACATCTTTACGGGCGTTCCTCGGTTGAATATTTAACTTATTTTCAATGCTTTAAAGCGCTTCCCTATTTGGAGCTTTGTAAGATAACCTCTCTTATTATGAGTGGGAATCTTAGCTCGGAATATTTACTCTTGAGTTTCCATGGCGTGCAATTTTTCAAAACTCGTGTCGCGAGAAAGGAAAAAGTTATCCCCATATTCGCCCCTACGGGGTAGTTCAGCTGAACGACCGACGACAGCAGCCAGTACACAGAGCTCCCCATGAAGAGAGCTCGTGGTAATGCGGCCCGTGCAACAGCGGCCGTATCACCTTCCTACGCAATTGAATTTAATTCGGAGGGCCTCCTGAACTCGACTTTTCCCCCTACTTGCCGCTTTCAGGAAGGGGCGTCATAGCATATAGAGGCGGCCTCGGATTTTTTTGTTTTTCTAACAGATCTTTCTGGGAATTTTGCGCTTCAAAAAATTCCGATATAAGACGGTGAAAGTGTATCTTTCTCATCTCAGCTCATGGTCTCACGGTGGCACGGTGGCACTTGAGCACTACTTAATTCATTCTTCAAACTTCCATTTTAGAGGTAGCGGAAGTAGAGTGGGAGTACGCTTGGCGCGTCACAATATTCTCCGGCCAAGTCATGTTAGATTCATGGCAAAATCTGGATGTGTAATGCTTTCGTTCTGATCCGAGCCATTAATACTCACATGTCGGAGAAACCTCAAAGCCTCGGTGGCACGCCTTACAGACTAGGCACAGTTTTAGGCAGAGGCGCGTTCGGCGTCGTGTCGCAAGCCTATAATTCGGAACTAGGTACTTTCTTCGCCATAAAGCAGGTTGAGCTACGAGACCGTGAATCGCTAAAGGCTATCGAGACCGAGATTGGCCTCTTACGAAGCCTAAACCATCCAAACATCGTGCGCTATGTCGACGCATTTCAGTTGGCAAGCACGTTATACATCGTGCTAGAGCTGCTTGAAAGCGGGTAAGATAAACATCTGTCCAATTTGCATCCGTGAATCTCTTCTTAATTAAGTGGTTGCATGTGCACGCAGGTCGCTGTTGCATGTTCTCAAACGTTTTGGGCACTTCTCTGAATCGGTGGCATCTCGCTATACACTTCAAGTCCTAAGCGGGTTGGAGTTCTTGCACGATCAAGGAGTTATTCATCGCGACCTGAAAGCTGCGAATGTGCTTTTATCTAAAGATGGGGCTGTCAAGCTTGCAGAGTAAGTTTCTGTCAAATAGTATGATTGCTCTGGCTTTATACGAGGTGCTTAAATATTTCACGTGGTCGTCCTTATTCTTGCAGCTTTGGAGTGGCAGCAAATCTCCAAACTTCTGGGGTAGAGAGAGGCATAGTTGGAAGCGCCTACTGGTGTGCCCCAGAACTTATAGAAATGACATCGTCGCCCTCTTCAGCATGCGACATTTGGAGGTAATGCATTGTGTATATTTGCGTTCCACGGTAAATTTGGTGTGATCAAAACCGTAGCTTCTTTGTAAATTCGTGTGTCACCTTGTATGATGCAGTTGCGGCTGCACGGTGGTAGAAATCCTTGCTGGAGCACCTCCGTATGCTGCCCTTGCGCCGATGTCAGCACTCTTTCGAATCGTGACCGACGATGCACCCCCCATACCCAGTACCATTTCAAGCCATTGCCAAGATTTCTTAGTGAAGTGCTTTCAGAAAGAACCTCGGCTTCGCGCTTCTGCCAGAGACCTTGCTCGTCATCCATGGCTCGCCGCTTGGCGCGTTGAGCAAGAGCAGCAGACTTCTTCATTATCATTGCTCAATCCTAGTGGCAATTTGAACATCAAAGATGCACTAGGCAGCAAAGGCAGTGAGAGCTCAATAGCGCAACAAGGAGTAGGACCCCAACAGCCTCCTAGTACGAACGAGCAGCTCCAGCGGTTTCAAGAAGGCGACGAAACTTTTGATGACTTTGTTTTTGACAATACATGCAAACTTGTCTTGCAATCGAGTTATGAGGAGTCATCAACGCTATCTAACTCATTACTTGACCCCCGGCTTTCAGACGACGATGACAACTCAGAAGACGGAAGCGATTGGGGCATGGATCTAGCAATATTTCCCAGCTCATTTTCTTCCTCGTCTGCTTCCACTCCCGATGATCTCGCTCAGATGTTAGCGACTCTCAGAGAGCCAAATGCGGACCTTAGTCCACCAGTTATCGTGTCCTTGCGGGTATTACTCATGAACTCGGAGCTTCGGTCTATCTTTGTCGCAAAGCACGGCGTTTTGCCACTCTTAGGCCTCATGGAGCTTAATAGTTGTGCTTGCGTCGCGATACTTCGAGAAGTGCTTGAGTTAGGAGATGCGAAGCTCACTTCTCAGGCAGCTGTCTTGGGCCTAGCTTCTTCAACTGTGCACCTCGCCGCCAATGATGATAAAGCTTTGCGGCTTGAATGCGCTCGTATGATGGCCATCTTAGTGCGCCACAGCGCTGCAACCTTGCAGATCCTCGTTGCTTGTGGAGGGGTTGGCGCCTTGACTCGACTCCTGGCTCAGAAATACCCTCCTGACGGTGG
>Ga0307982_1000758_pt1 | contig 25758 bp, 21 predicted proteins | sample OrgLakmetagen989_FD_201847 | JGI IMG/M metagenome (GOLD analysis project Ga0307982, IMG submission 201847) | Saline water microbial communities from Organic Lake, Antarctica - #989 | ecosystem: Environmental > Aquatic > Non-marine Saline and Alkaline > Saline | place: Antarctica: Organic Lake...
AAGCCTCATCTATGAACACTGTAATGAAGGATACCATGTTTCTACTTGACCCCGCTCATGCAGCAGAAAGGCACGAGTGCAGACAGGGGGGGCAGGGGGCGAGAGGGGGGGGCTGTCAACAAAAACAAATCACTTTGCGAAGGGAGATTTTGGTACTACTGGCTCCACCCATTTTCGTACTTCTTGAGATTTTCGAACCATTCGCAGTGTGTGTCTGACAATTTTCTGGGTGAAGGCATGGCTGAAGAAGTTTCGGCTCAGCCTGCCGCTGCAGGATCAGGTGCTGCCTCTGAAGCAGTCCCTGCAGAGGCACCAACACAATTCGATTTTAAACCGCCAACTATGAAGGGCTTGCATCCAGATATGGAGAATCCACCGTCGTTTTACGATTGGGCTTCTACTTTCCCATTCTTGGCCGAGCTAGTTGCAAATCAGGCAGCAATCGCAGCAGAGGCAAAGCAAACGAAATGGTGGTGCGTTCCACAGCAACCAGCAATGAGCTTGCATTTTCCAGCGTTATGATCTACAGGTATGATTGGCCTGAAAAAAATCTGTACGGGGGCGACGGAAAAATGGATTGGAAGGTCCTGCCCTTCGTGCATACATTTCCTGGCAACGACCCCGACAAGACCACGTGGATTGAGGCACACTGTGCAGATTGCCCCACAATCACTAGCTTTTTAAAGAAAATTCCTGGTCTCCGGATCGCTCTTTTGTCTCGACTTGGCCCCAACACCGTCCTCAGTGCTCACCAGGTACGTCGTCGTCCGTCGTCGTGGGCCAAACTGGGCGGCGTCTTCATTGAAACTGCTTGCGCAGGGGTGGGCCATCTTGGCAAACCACGTTTTGAGGTGCCACCTACCGCTAGAAGTGCCCACTTTGGACGAAGAAAGCTCGTTTGTTCCGGGAACAGCCCTATCCCACGGAGACGAGAAGGCCTCCTTGAGCCCCCTGTCTTCTCCAGCAGCGTCAGGCGCCTGTGGCCTGGTGGTGGACAACCAGCTGCAGTACCACAGTGAGGACACACTCATGGTGTTTGATGACTCACATCCCCACTATGCCTTCAACAAGCACCCCTCCAAGAACCGCCTTGTGCTCATTTTCGACATTGCTCGCCCGGAAGGCTTTCCATATGGGCACGCACTGGGTGGAACAACAGAACAGGTGAGAACACTCAAACCCCACGAAACCCCTGGTTGTATTTGCAGCATGCTCCATTACGGTTTTCTGTCTTTGCAGCTCGAAGGCTTCATCAAGTATTTCACGTAGTGTCACTGGTCATCCGCTGCAGTGTCGCTATTTCCGCTCATTCCCGCCTCACCTGCCCCTGTTGCAGCGTGGGACGATGTTGGCCATGTTGCACAAGCAGCAGTACTCAGCATGTGCGTGAACCCTTCCAGCGGCAGATCTTCAAACAGGCTCTCTGGGCAGTGGGCGCTAAGGGTGAGCGCACTGCCCTCCGCCGCAAATGGGAAGGGGGCAGGGCACAGCCCCCCCCGCAGAGAATCACGCCCCTCGAAGCGCACCAGCTGTAATTGCACGAAGGCCCCGAAATCGAGGGCTCGTGGGGGATACTTGCGCTGTCGCAGCGCCGCCAACAGCACCAGAATGGTGTAGTCGTGCCCTGAATACAGCCATGTTTTGCGCTTGCTGCCCTGTGCTGCCAACAAGTCTTCAGCTGCTTGCTTCAGCAGGGGCATGCCTAGTGCAGCGCCCCGCTTGTTGGCCAGGAATCTCTGCTCCCACACATAGCATGCACAGCGCTGCACAAAGGCTTGTTGGCCAGGCGACAGTCGCTGCAGCAAAGCGCACAGGGGGGGTGACAGGGGGGGGTGCCAGTGCCTGCCCCACGAACCGCCGCAGCCTGCATGCAGCTGCCCGCGTAGGAGCAGGCGCTTGTTGCTGGCGTGGTGCGTTTCGCAACGCAGCAGCTCGTGCAGGTAGGTGGTGTGCCACGCCGCCTCCAGTGCAGTCCACACGTGACTACCTTGGTGCCCTGCCGGTGCAGCTGCTGCTGCCGGGCCTGCAGCAGGCAGTGTCACATGCACAGCACCATCTGTTGCCTGGGCCCAGATTACCTGTAGTAGCTCAGCGTGGCGCTGGGCCAGATGCTGCATGCCCTCGCCACGCCGCACGGTGGCCTGCACCCACTGTTTGAATTCAAAATGCTGTCCCCAAAGCTGAAAGCGGTCGTCATAGCCAGGATCTACTTGTGCTTGTGTGCTCGTGGCCATTTGCGATACGATTGCCGCACCGCTGCGAAGCACCCTTCCGCTGCTGCTGCTTCTCCAACCGGCGAGCTCGGCGCCCTTCCCGCCGAGCAGCCCATCGGACGACGCCAAGAAACGGCCAAACACGCGACTTTGCTCCTCACCGATTTCAGTTAGGCTGTCTTTTTGTCCTGCAGAAGGTGGTGTGGCCGCTGTGCGAGCATGGGCGTTCTCTCGGTGTGTGCGCACCTTGCCACTGAGAAGTTGCGGCGCACTGTGGTACTCGACTCAATGCACCTGCGCTGGGATAGCAGGCGCCATGCCGCACAAGAACAACAGAACTAAGAACTTCGCCATTTTGGTTTTGAGTCCATGCTCTAGGGACGCGTGGGGAAGCAAACTTGGCTGTCGGCCGGGCTCCTGAACCAGACGACATTGCTTGAGGGTAAAGATATCCTGAGAGCTGCAGGTTCTGTTTGTTCGTCGAGCTCCTGAATGGGCCATGTAAGTCATGTACAACTTGTTGATTTTTTCGACCGGTGTCGATTTCTGAACCTGAAATGAAACACATGCACACGGGTGCTTTTTGTTGGGGGGGGTCAGCTTTTGCTTGACCAGCCAGCAGCCCCCTTCGCGTGCTGCACTTTGAACAGCTAGGATCAAACAAGTTCTATGTTTGGATCGTGTTGATAACAGCTACCATGTCTTCTGTACACGTTCCTCGGCCCCCTGGTGGGGATGGCGGCATTGCGGGCCGCCCAGACTACGGTGGCAGACGCCAACATAGCCCGATTACCAGCAGCCGCGGAGACCGCACTACGCGAAGCACTGCGAGCAAGCCCAGCTCTGCTGCGGACCAAGTTGAATACATGCAGACTCAGTGTGATTTATTCACCCGCCGCATCGAAGTTGAGAAACGACGAGCAGCAGAATTGGACAAAAAGCTGAAGGTACGTCGCACTGCGACTCCACTGCCGTTTTCTCTTTCGCCTCGTGAATTGGCTGCTTCCAGCGCCTGCAGTGTGAAAGTGACTGTGTTGATTGCACCAAGCGTCACACTTGTATACCCTGTCATGCCTGCACACTGTTTTCTTGCAGATTTCCAAAGTGAAGCTTGCTGAGTCGCGGCGTGCAGTGGCTGGGCAGGACGATGTCACTGATGCCCGCCACAGGCAGCACAAGATGAAGACTGCTCGCAATCGGGTTGATCATATGCTCAAACGCTTGAATGAACAGGTGAGGCTTGTCTTCGCAGCGTGTTATGGGTCGTTGATGCACCTCACGTTGTGCAATTGTTTTTGCCAAACCCCACTCGTCCTGCTCACACAGAAAGCCAGCAATGAGGGCCTGAAGCGCCAAATCGAAGCACTTAGGCGCGACAAGATGCACATGGCAGAGGTTCTTCAGAAGCTTGTACGTTATTCCGATTCATACGGTCTCGGCTTGATTATGTCGCCCTGCGACAGGCAGCCATGCCGCGCTGTGTTGCTTTGCACACTTCTTGCTTTTGCAGAACAACGAGCTGGATCAAAAGCACCAAGCCGAGTCCATGACTAAGCGAGAGCTGCGTGAGGCTGCTGAACGCCGGGACGCAGCAGAGCGGGAGGTGAAGCTACTGCAGAGTACAATTACCGCAGAGCTTGCAGATTTCGAGCAAGAGTTCAAGGCTCGTATCGAAGAAGGTGTGCAAGAGACACCCCCTTCCCTGGAACAAATCCAAACACAAGCTGCCATGTCTTCGCCAAATGAGCGCGAGGGCCTCATTCAAGCTCGCTTTGGCGGCGACGGCAGCGACGGGGGCATGTCCTTTGATCAAGAGCTAGAGCTACGGCATCGCAGCACACGCAGCTACTGGGAGATCGCCAGGCGTGAGGTGGAACTGGCAACGCAGGGCCAGGAGCTGCAGCGTTTTGAGGACGCCTTTGCTCAAATCCAGGCCGAGACGGGCATTCGCACTATTGACGAGATGGTGACTGAGTTTGTGGCTGCCGAGGACCAGAACTTCTCACTGATCACAATGATCAATGAGCTGAACCAGGAAATCGAGGGCTTGGAGGTGGAGAACGCGGAGGTCAAGGCTGCCGTGCGCGCACGCAAGGAGTCAAGCGGGCTGTCAGCCCACCGCCGTGCCGACTTGTATGCGGAGCTGCAGACTTCGGTGTCCACCAACACAGGCAAGGCGACGCGGTATGACAAGCAACAAGACACCTGCCTGCGCTACATCGATGTCATGAAGCCCGGGATCCACTCCCTGTTTCAAAAAGTCACAGCTGGGGACGATGCGTTGGTGGAGTCACTCACATCCACGGGCGTTTCAGACAGCAACATCATGGAGTTCCTGGGCTTCATTGAGCAGCGTGTGACGCAGATTTGCCAGCTGTACGAAATGTCCCTCAAGGGCATTCCACTGGCACCCCCAGAGGGCTCCATGGCAGGCGACACTGACTCACCCAGTAAGCACTACCCCCCCTCTGGGCGCAGTGGAGGGGTCCTTGCAGACAGCTCCGAGCAGCGCTTCAGCGGTGTGCAGTCCCGTGTGGGCGGGCTGGGTGGGCCCGTCAGCGGCCGGGCTGTTCTACGAACACCTGCTATTCCGTCCACTTTTGACGACGGCGAGGATGAGTACGGGTACAGCTTGCAAGGAAGCGATAGCAACCAATTTGTGGGGGGGCGACGTGCCCAGGCATACGACGCCGCGTCAGAGGGCGACTCAGGCAGCCTTGTCACTGAGTCCACTGCCGCCATGTATCGGCGTAACGGCCTGCCTGCGCCCCTGTCCATTCAAAAGCTGGAGGCGCAGGTGAGCAATGGTGTGCTCACCAAGGCCCATAGCCAAGCTGCCCAGCTCGGCTCTGTGTCGCAGCCACGCCTGTAGGCAGCCAGTGTCTCGTGTAATGCAGTGTCACGACCGGTGCATGCTGCCGTGCTTTCAGGAATATAGTTCAGTATTGTCATTTATTGCTTGTGGGCGGCGTGCTGCCTGCCAGCCAGCCTATGAGGACAGGGTGACGACAGGGGCACCTGAACCGCGCACCAGCACCACAGGGCCCATGTCACGGGACAGCAGCTCCATGAAGGCAGCCTGCAGCCCAGCGGGGTAGTGGCTGCGTGGCACAGGCATCACCACAAAGGTCACGTCAGCGTCAAAGCTGTGACCCCGCACCAGCTCAGAGCAACGCATCTGGTACTTGGCCTCCCGCACCAGGGACCGTCTCACATCCGTGTCCAGGTCCTCAGGACACTGTGTCCAGCAGGTGGCTGGGTGCTTCTCGCTGGCGGCAAGCGGCGCTCTGGCGGCCTTCGGATCAGGCACGTCTGCGGTCTCGGTGTCGGCAGCGGTGGGGTTGCTCACCCCCCCATCCTGTGAGGCGGCTGCAGCTGCCAGCGCCTCAGGGCGCAGGCCTGGGGGCAGCGCACCCTCCACCGCATGCGTGGCGGAGTCCTGCACTCCCGCGAATTCCTCCGGCAGCAGCCCGGGGTAGATCGTGTTGAACAGGGCCACTGTGCTGGAGCGGATGGACGCGTGGTCCATTTTCAAACTGATGGCGTCCGAGTCGAAGCGCAGCTTGTGCATGAGGCTGGCCAGCTTCAGGGAGCGGTCTTGTGCCTTGAGGGTGGCGTCGTTGTCGGCGGCGTCAGGGGTGCCCACTGTGAACACTCGCATGCGGTGGTTCGAGAACTGGGGGTGTTGCATCATCAAGTGCGGCAGCAGCACAGCCAAGCCGCCTTCGTCAGCCAGCCACCACACATCCACAGTGCGCTTGGGGGCGTCTTTCAGGGCGGGGGGGATGGGTACAGGCCTGCCAGATGCGTTTACGCGTGCAGCCACCTGGTTGCCAGTCACCGTGTTTAGCGGCACCACGCCATCGTTCATGCAACAGGCGCCGTCACGCAGCACCATCACGCCCATGCCCGCCATCAAGGCGTCCTTCAACGCAGACTCAAAGCCCTGGATGCGGTTCCGCAGCATGACGCGCAGCTCCTCCTTGTTTGAGCGGCGGGAGACGGTGTCTGCTGACCGGTCAGCCTGCGCCTCAGTGGGCATGAGGAACCAGCCCTCAGGGAAGGACTGCACCAGGGTGTTGGCGCGCAAGGTGCCCATGCCGCCCAGCTGCAGCAGCAGCTGTGATCCTCGACGCAGGCTAGGAGCCACCACCACCTCGCCGATGAGCCCCTGGCGCTGGGAGTCGGACAGAGCGAGGGCAGCAAGACCGGAGGGCCCCTTGTGCTGGGAGCCACGCACACCGTACTCGCCACGGCCATCCGTGTCTAAGCTCTCCGCGGTGATGGGGGCGTCATCAGGTTGCTCACCCCCCTCCTCCCCCTTCTTGTCTGCGTGCGTTACAATGGCACGGTCCAGCATTTTTTGGTTCCGGCGACGCTGTGCGTTTGCGTACGCCACGAATTGGTCCTCCTCCACAGGCACAGCGTCCTCCAGCAGAACCTGTCCGATGACGGAGACGCCGCGTCCCTTGTACAGCTTGGCCACAAACATGATCAAGTTCTTCCCGTCGTCGCTGCGGGGGTCATCAGTCAGCACCATGAAGGCGGGGCGGTATGTTTTGACGTGCGTGTTGCCGTCAGCGTCGGCGCGGATACGGCGCAGCTTGTAAAGGGCCTTCACAGCGTTGATGTACCGGGCGGCGTCGCCTGCAGGGCCCCAGTGCTTGGGGGGGTCAGTGTACTCCAAGTACTTGAACAGGGCCACGCCCAGGGCCACTGACGCCAAGGAGGTCACCCAGTCAAACGCAAACATCACCACAATGCACAGCACGGCGCCGGCGGCAGAGACGTACTTGTTGTAGTACTGGAAAGAGGGACGCCACCCTGGCGTCTCGGACATGGAGGCGGCAAACACAGCGTAGTTCGTCACGGCGTATGAAATCATGAAGAAGTTTGAGATGAGCGGCGCGATGGCGTCGAGGCGGCCAATCAGCACACAGCCGCAGGCGACCACAAACGTCAAAAAATACCCGCGCTTGGGCTCGGGGGCATCGCCCCCGTCCACGTCACGAGCAGCAATGTCATCCATGTCTTCTGCCTGTGCCTCAGCGCCAGTGGTGCCTGTGACGGCAAGGCGCTCTGACAGCAGGGCGTGCGACGTGCCGACGGCGCCGGAGCTCTTGCGCTGACTGAAGTCGGGGATGGGGGCAGCGGTCACACTGTCCCGACGATTAATGTGCGAGTTCTTTTGCGCAGAGGTGTTCTTCGCGCTTTCCTCTTCCTCTGGGAGCTGCGCAAACCAGTTCAGCAGCTTGAAGTTGAAGAGCTTGTCCTTGGCCAGGGCCTGCAGGATACGGGGAGCGCCAACCAGGGACGCCAGAGCAGACGAAAGGGTGGCTGCAAACACACCAGCGTACACAAGGGGGGCCCAAATGGAGATGTCAGCCATGATGATTAGGTTGAACACGCTACCGCCCTCAGGCACAGCGGCGCCCTGCAGCTTGCTGTTGATGGCCGACACCCACGCATCGCTGTTGAAGGGCAGGGTGATATTGGCACCGTTCTGCACGATGGTGATGCCGTCGCAGGCGGCCCCGGAGCAGCGGGTAGTGGCTGACCCCACGATCCACAGCAGACCCACATACGTCACGAAGGTGACCACGATGCCTGCCAGTGTCCCCTTGGGGATGGCGTACGAGGGGTTGGCAAGGTCTCCTGACAGATTGGCACCGGCCATGATGCCGGTGACAGCTGGGAAGAAGATCGCAAACACAGAGAAAAAGGAGTGCGTCTCAAGGGTGTCCAGGTCTGTGGTGTACCCTTGCCCTAGATTGTCAGACACGTCGATGTTGCCGATTCCAAGGAAGCCGGCTGACTCATTCTGGCTCTCGCTGGGCAGGCTGGGCACGAAGGCACCAATGACGATGGATAGCATGGCGATTATAAGGATGGCTAGGAGGATTACCTGCACCTTGGCGTACCAGCCCACGCCCACGAGGGCCACAACCAGCAGCACAGCGGTGGTGCAGATGCCGATGACGCGGATGTCGTTGATGGGGTCGCCAGTGAAGCTTCCCTCGCCCTCCGCGTCGCTGTAGATGCTGACAACGCTCTCCGCGAAGCCAATGACGTAGAGGGACACTGCCACGGACTGCGCCACGTAGAACAGCACGCCAATGACGCCACCGAACTGGGGGCCCAGGGCGCGGGAGATGAGGTAGTATGCACCCCCACCCTTCACTTCGCCGTTCGTGGCAATGGCGCACAGGGAGATTGCTGTGATGGTGGTCACCACGTTGGCAAGGATGATGATGAGGGTGCCCATGCCCAGGCCGGCTTGGCCGACAACCCACCCAAGTCGCAAAAACATAATAACACCCCTGCACAAAGTGTGAAATGAACAGCCGAGTCAAGTGGTTGCGCTGAAGTCAGGCAACGTACCAGATATTCAGAAGCACAGGGACCATCACGCCTTCGAACCAGTTCAACTTCACTGCTGATGATTCCGCAGCTGGCGTTGGCTTCTGCAATGGAACTTTGTTAGAAAAGGAGCATCTAAGTCGTTGCATGGGCTGTGGCAAATGATGGCTCCGTCTCGCTAAACGACTCAAAAATGTGATTTTGTGTCAAGGCAATCTGCCAATGAAACGCCGCTTTGCCACACTCACCACAACTGTCTCAACAGCATTGGGGTTAACCGATGCACCCGCACCAGACCCCGGACCGAGTTGCTGTACAGAACTAAAGGAGTGCAGATGGTGTTTGGGGTGCTCATACAATCCATGCACGGAGAGTGTCGCGACGCTGAGTAAACTTACGCCTGCCGCAAACGCAGAGACATCCAAGGCCTGACGCCCGCCGGCACGATATGCCATGGTTGAAGGCTGGTCAAGATTGTCCATGACGTTACTTTTGTGGTGAGAAGGAACAACCCCCAAAATGTAGCTGACTGGCAGCTACTGCATCCACTGAGCAAGACAGACTCCGTTAAACCAGTTGGTTTCGAATCGAAAGGCGAAATACAGCAAACGAGCCTGCTGGCTCACACGCGACACAAACTACAGAGCACGAAGTTTGTTTGGTATCAGCATAGTTTGTGCCAGGCGCCGGACTTGCTTGTTGAGAGTTCGCTTGCATTACGGGGAGGGGTCTCCAAAAAGGGAAGCCAATCAATTTCCGCACTGCCATCGCATGGAGTCTGCACGCAGCTTGGTTCACAGAGGCAAAGAAGTGGTGGCCATGGTGGCAACTGCGCCTATTATTCCCTGCAAGTGGCGATTTTTTCTCAAGTTCCTAAATTCTGGGGTTCAGAGTGCTCGGAGTCAGAAAATATATTGCTACCTGCTCTCGCTCGCCTTCGCTTTGGCACCGTTACTGACCTGAGCTTCATCAATGCGCAGCCAGTCGCGAGGCTCGCGCAGGACTTTCATCAGCTGCCCTTCCCTGGAGGACTCTTCCGGCTGCAGGAGAAGCGTTTTTGAAGGTGACACTCTTTCAAAAGGACAGGACGACAGGCATGCTAATGGCTAAACTCACCTCGTGGCAGTATTTCCAGTCAGCATGCAGCGGCAGGGACATGAGAATGCTCTCGATCCTTGCTCCAGGGGTGGCCAGACCAAACTTTGTTCCGCGGTCATGCACCAAATTGAATTCCGTGTATCGCCCGCCTCTCAGGCGTTTCCAGTCCACCTCCTCTTGTGTGTATGGCGCACCCATGCGTTTTGTCAGAATAGGCAGGTATGCGGGCAAAAAATGGCTCTGCAGACATCAGTATGTGACGATGGGCTGGCTGCAGCACCGGAGCATGGATGGCGCAGGGGCAGAACTCACGCCAACCGTTCGCACAAAGTTGAGCATTTCGTCTGGCGTTCCTTCGCTTGCGTCCATATCATCAAAAAACACGCCGCCGACACCACGGCATTCCTCACGGTGCTTGATGAAGAAGTACTTGTCGCACCAAGCCTTGAAGCGTGGGTAGTAGTCATCCTTGCCAGCTTCGTCGCAGCCAGCTTTCAGCGCAGAGTGGAAATGCACAGCGTCGTCTTCGTACAAATAATTCGGGGTCAGATCAGCCCCTCCTCCAAACCACCACTCAGTATGTTCTTTGCCAGTCTCTGGATGCGTTGAAACCACTTCGAAGTACCGAAAGTTTGCATGCACAGTCGGCGCCTGAAGAAATATTTGCATGGCAATCGCAAAGCGCTCCCCAGCCACTTCAACTTACGTGGGGATTCCGGGGATGCATGACCAAGCTAATGCCACATGCATAAAACGGTGGGCTTTCCCCGAAGATTTCGCGACCTGCACGAGATACGCTTGCATTTCGCTCGTGGCCAAACAAGTGCGTGGCGAATTCCGCACCTCGACTTTTCATTTGGCGGACTGCAGCCAGTGGAAGCTTGCCGTGCACAACAGACACATTTACACCTGCCTTTTCAAACTCTTTGCTGTCCTGCAGATGTAACGGCGTTGCGGTGCAGCAGGCTCTCCCTCAAGACTTGACACGGCCTGATTGCTGATGGCTCGGTGTGTGTGCTCTCACCTGAAGCACACGGCTTCGACCGCCGCCACCCTCTTCAGGGCGAGTCCACTGGTCTTCCTTGAATTTATTCCCGTCTTGAGCTTCAATTGCCTGCGAAATGAGAGCAATGTGAAAGCTTTGCGACAGACCTTTCTGGAGAAATCTCACGCTGCATATCTCATCCTGAAGGTTCAGAATAAATTCCTCCATCTTTCCACGCATTCCAGCACTCTTGCCGTCCACAAACGACAGCCGTGAATACTCGTATCCATCATATGCCTCCTTGTTGCGAGGCTTGGGCACCTCCACCTGCACTGCACTGTTCACGCCAGCAGCGTGACACGGTGTTGACTGCGAGCCGATGCTTGTTGCGGCGGCGACGGCAGCCAACGCAGTCGCTGGCGCTGCCCGCCGCAAAGAAAGTAGCGCTCTACGCCACATGATAAGAAAATATTCCAAGATGTCTAGTGTCTTTCGCGCTGAAGTACATTTGAATCACTCTGTCACGCTGCAGCAGAAGGTGGCCATTTCAGGCAGGCAGCAGACTCCTTTGTGCAGGGGGGGTAGCCTGTGCTTGAACAACAGGCGCACAGCGCCCCCCCTTCGAATAACTTTTCAAGCGAACACCACTAGATGCCCCCTCCCAAGCTTTGCAGCAGGGAAGGGGGGGGGTCTGCTCCCCCCTGTTGCCCCACCTCGAAGCCCAAAGGCAGCGCAAGCAACTTCAAGGCCGCAGCATGGAGCGGGCTTTATGCAGTACATCTGTGCGGATAGCATCATAGTCGGGGTACACTGCCAGCACCTTGTGGCATACGTCAATAGCTCGTACGAAGTTGTTGTCCTTGAGGTAATTGAAGGCCAGCTTGTACCCAATGGGGGCAGACGCCTCGTTGTCATGCTTCCACGCCTGCTCATACTTCTCCGCAGCGTCCCGGTACGCCAGCTCCTTCTCGTAGATCATGCCCAGGTACTCCCAGGCCCGGGCGCAGGAGGAGTCGAACTTCAGGGCCCGCACGCATAGCTCCTGGGCGTGGTCAAACTTGGAGTTCCCGATATAAATGTCCGCCAGCATCAGCCACACCTTAACAAAGTCCTGCCACAGGTCAGAATTGTACGGCAGCTTGATGGCGCGCTTCAGCTGGTTGCGGGCCTTGGAGCGGTCTCCTGAAATCATGAACGTCGTCGCCATGGCCAGAATGGCGGGGACGAAGCTTGAGTCCCTGTCCAAAATGCCCGTAAGGCGAGCCACGGCAGACTCCAGGGACTCGGGGTCTCGCCGGGCGATGTCCACGTAGGCGCGCAGCACTTCGTGCTTCAAGCTGCGCAGTTTGTTGGGGATGCCTGCCAACAGGCGCTCAGCCACAGAGGCGGTTTCCTGGTAGGACGGCCGCCCAGACTTACCCGAGGCAGCAGCGCCCGCAGACGGCTCCTCCTGCAGGGTAATGTGCCACAGGTCGTCGCCATCCGGGGCGATGTAGATCTCCACCATGGCTTCGGTGGCCCGCACACCGAAATCCCCCGTGTGCCGAATGGCGTTCAGATACTGAATGGCGGTGTGGGGCTCGTTGTTGAACTTGCAGAACAAGCCGTGGCAGTACTTGTACCCAGGGTCGTGTTCCGCGCCAGCTGATGACCGCACTGCTTGCTGCAGGAAGCGTGGTGCCTCAGACAGTCGACCACTGCGCTTCAAAAGCGTGATGAGTTTGGCCAGTGCCTCGTACTGGCGGGGGTGTGCCTCCAGCAGCTCCGAGAAATGGTACATGGCGGCGTCTGCTTCCTCTTTGGAGAACATCATGTCTGCAAGCATCACGATGGCTTCCTCGTTGTCAGGCTGCACCTCCCGAATCTGCTCCGCGATGCGCTGTGAGTCATCCATCTCGCCCCGGCGCAGGTGCAGTCGAGCCAGGGCCAGCATGCTGATGACGTGCTTGGGCACAGCCTTGAGCGCCTCTGCGTAGTACCGCTTGGCCTTGTCGTCATCTGGGGGCACCACTGTCTCATACGCCGACGCCAACTGGTGGCACAGCTCCGCTGCTTCGTCCCGCTGCGCCGCCAGCAGCTCCGGGGCCTCACGCCTCAGCTGGGAGATGATCTTGGCCTGGATGCCCAGCGCCTCTGTGAGCACTGTGATGGCTGTGCTGAGGTTGGAGCTCTCTCGGTGCATGCGCGCCAGCAGGCGCAGGTTCTGCCGCGTGTGTTGCATGGAGATGACATCGGCACCTCCCCCTGCATCTGCCTCGCTGTTCGCCTCTGCAATCAGCTCCCCCGCCTGCTCAAATTGCCCCAGCTTGATGTACAGCTCCGTGAGATCGGCACGTAGGGTGACCACCAGCTGTGCCGCGCCACTGCCAGCTGTGGAAAAGCGTTTTTCCTTGGCTGTCATGAGGGCGTGGCTGTAGTAATCCACGGCGCGTCTGAAGTCATGCATAGTGACCATGGCCCGACCCACCTTGGAGGCGAGGGAGGCGTCCTCCGGCGCCAGCTCCAGCGCTGACTGGAATGCCTGCAAGGCCTCATCTGGCATCCCAATGCGCATGTACGCCTCGCCCAGTGCCAAGAAGTTGGCTTCAGTTGAGGCATGCTCCACCAAGTCCCGGTACGCCTGGATGTACTTGAGCTTGTTCTTGCGGTGGCGCAAGTAGATACCTGCCTTGACACGCTGCGCGTGTCCAAAGGCGGGGCTGTCATACGGCACATTCCCCAGCAGCGAGATGGCGGTGGAGATGTCCCCCGAGGCAAGCGCCAAGGAGGCATGTGCCACCACAATCTTCACCTCCTCGGGTGTTCCGGCAAATTCCGCAGAGGCGTCTGCGGCAATGGCGGTTGCTTGTTCCGTCTTGCCCTCTTGTGCAAGCAGAGTCGCCAGTTGCACAAAGATGTTGGCCCGGTCATGCAGGGACACTCTGCCCCCCCCCAGCCCCACGGGGCCATCCTCCTCCCCCCCAGCGCCACTTCCGCCCAGCTTGCTGGTGAGCACACGCACACCCGGCATGTCCAGAGCCCTGGTGAGAGCAGCGATTGCTTCACCTGGCTTCCCCTGGGCAGCTGCCACCCGCCCCTCAATCAAATGGTACGTGGCGCTTGTCTTTTGCACTGAGAAATCATTGGACAGTGCTTCTCGCAGAGACGCGGCTGCGGCGCGGGGGTCGCCCCGTGCCAGGGACACAGACGCCATCAGCATGTGGGCTGGGGCGTGGGAGTTGTCCAGGGCCAGGGCTGTGACGAGGGTGCGAGCCGCATCGTCGGCGTCGCCCCCAGCAAACTGCGTGCGCGCAAGCAGCGTGTGTGCCTCCATGAGCCCAGGCACGGTGCGAGTCACCGATCGCAGCAGGTGTACTGCTGCGGTCACAGCATCCCCCGCACCACTGTCTGCCCCACCGCCGCCGCCGCCGCCGCCGCCGATGCCGCTCTCAGTCACGGAGTTCGCTTCAGCGTGCACCAAGTACTCTCTGGCCATCTCCATACAGAATTCTGGGTTCAGTGCACGAATCACTGAGAACACAGTGCTGTCCGGGTCGTCTTGTTCCTGCAAGACGGCTGCCCGGTGCAGGCTCCGTGCCTCATCCAGTGCCCTCAAATGTGCGTCCACGTCGCGGCTTTGGCGCCAGGCCAGCAGTGCGTCCAAGAAGGCCAGCTCTGCGCTGCGCCCAATCGACTCCTGCACCATGCGGAACAACTCCAGCTGTGCCGCGGCGTCATCCACCGCCCCTGTTCTCAGTTGGCAGTAGATTGTTCCGGCAACTGCCTCGGCGTTGCTCTCGTCAAGTTTGCCTGCTTGGCGGTACAGCTCCATGGCCTTGCGGAAGTCCCCCAGACGGGCATACTGGTACGCTGCCTCTGCAGCTGCGTCTGCAGACATGTCATCCAGCGCGCGGGCACGCTCTACCAGGGCAACGGTCTGCTGCAGCACCTGCGCTGCGCCACCAGCGGCACGGGCGGTGCAGCGCGCAATGTCCACATACAGCACCGGGTTGTGCGGCTCGTGGCGGTCCAGTGACTCGACGAGCTCCTCCAGGCGGGTCGCAGCGACCGACGGCCGCGCCAGCATCACCAGCTCGTGCAACACCTCTAATCGCAGCGCCTCAATGTCATACGCGTCGTTCCTGCACAGGAAAGGGCGGGGTGCACGTGTGGCATTTTACCGCAGGGCTGGCGGTGTGCCTTGTGCATGCTCGCACTCTCGCTTGTGTACTTACTGCAGTACCTTCTGGGCAGCTTCAATGCACTGCTCCCACTCGCCTTGCTTTGCCAGGATCTTTGCTTTGACGGTTTGAGCAGGGACGAACCAGGGGTACGTCACAAGCACTTCGTTTAACGGCTCAAATGCGTGCTCAAACTCCCCCTGCATTTCGTAGATCTTGGATTGCCCGAGCAGAGCAGTGATGTCGCGCTTGCTGCAAAGAATGTACAAGCGGGTGGTAAGTGGGTGGTGCCGCACATATGGAGGACTTACTCTTCTGCACAAAGGCTCAGTGCCTTTGCGAATGTGCTGTTGGCGTCGTCGAGAGTCACTGAGCTGAAGCGGAGGGCTGCAGCCTTGAGCTGAATCCAACCCTGCATCGCCAAAAATTCAACAGAGGAACTCTGCGAGGCAATTGCCGCAGAAATAAAGTCCAATGCTGAAGCTACTTCGCCCAGCATCAAAGCTCCAGCTGCAGCAAGGTGGAGAGCAGCTGGCGTTGCTGCATCGCGAGCATCTGACAAACCCAGCTCCAACTCAGCAACAGCATCGGTGTCCACCATCTGCACGTGCTCGTGGAAATACTTGAGCGTCCACACAACAGCAAACGCAACCGTTCGCTTGCTGCGGATAGACTCCATTTGGCGGATGGCATCTGCATGCGAGCCTGCAAAATTGTAGGGCGTGTGCTAACGGTACCCAGAGGCGTGTTTGCAACTAGATTCCGCACCCTCCATAAAAACAGCCCATGCCTGCCAGTACGCCAAAACTGGGTTGCTTCCCCTCTTTCGGATTACTTCCTCGCATATTGTTTGAATATTGCGAAAGAAGCCTTGCCGGGCGTACTGATAGATTAGAGCCTTGACATCGGCCATGTCAATAAAACGCCCGCGAAACTCCCACAGTCACGGTCTTGCAGACGCTTCAAGCCGAGTGAGTGTACAAAAATCCGTGAAACAGCAGACAAATGCACCCGTCCGAGAGGCACGAATTATGTTTTAGACCAGTGCCCTGCAGTTGCATTGCGCTGGCCGAAACCGATTCTTGGGAGGCCCTGTCAGGGGTGCTCCTGTCCCCTCCGCCACCAGGAACTGCCATGTAGGCACTTGCCGAGCTCCGAGCCGCGGGGTCTCAAACACCAGGTTCCCTACTGACAACCGCAGGAGCAATGCCGGCTTTTTTTATGACGAAGCAGCGCAAGATAAACATGCCACGGGCTGCCATGAGCCAATTGCACGCTTGTGCTCAAAGATGGCGTTCATTTGAATGTACATGTGCAGATGCATCTGGTGCCTTACCTGCATGGGCCCCCACCCTGGCGGGGGCTCTGCCGTCCAGGCTTGCTCCTGACACGCTGCCCAGCGGTGTTGCTGAGCTTGCTGGGTGGAGGGTCTCCGTGGGATCAGCACTTCGCCGCACCAGTTTCCTTTGCTTCACTATGGCGCCCTGCAGCGGGCAGCGCCTCCACTTCCGCATCTGGGGTGCACCCTGCAGCTGCAGTGGGAAAATGGCTTCCGGAATGCGCCAATTCATCGCTGCTACCCCCAACCTGAACAGGGCCACTCGGCGCCGCTGCAGGGGCACTGGCGCCTCTATCAACAGCCACAGGGGAACCACATGGTGCACAATTCGTTTCCTCAGCAATGCTTGTGTGCACAGGAGCAGACAGGTGCCGTTGCTGCACCTGAATTGCCCCTGTGGGCTGCTGGGTGCCACTGTTGGTTCGGGCAGCCTCAGCGCGGGAGGGGGGGGGTGTCTGGCTGCTGGAGGGGGGTAGCGCCTGGCTGCTGGAGGGGGGTAGCGCCTGGCTGCTGGAGGGCAATGAAATGCTGTGGGAATGCTTTGGGGCACCGTTATCGCCCTGAGTGGCCGCCATGGTCCACAGATGAGAGGGGTACATGGGCCCTCGACGGCCAAGCGTACCCCCCAACTTGAGCTTCGTGAACACATCCTGGGACAGCCCACGGCGCTGTAGAGCGCTGGCTAGGCGTGCCGGGGGCTCAGTGCTGGGCTCATCGGTAAGGGGCATAGTCCCCCAGTGCATCCCCACGCTTTGTCTGCACCGCGTGTCCAGGTGGATCTCCACAGCATCTTCTGGGGAGACGTGGATACTAGACATGAAGGAGCGGGGGGAGTAGGCGCCGATGGGCAGCAAGCCAATGTCAAAGGGCCCCAACCTGTCGCCCACTTCCCGAAAGGTGGGGCAACAGCGCAGGGCATCCTCCTCAGGGGTATCCGGCAGCACACCATGGGGGGCGAACCTGTATCCCGTGTCCCCAGTGAACAGAATACGCCCCTGGGGAGAAATGATGGCATACCCGGCCCAGAGAGTCATGTTCCGATCAAATGGTGTTCGCGCTGCGTTGTGCTGGGCAGGAATACACACAATACAGGGGGGGAGTTCCGGGTGGGAGTACGCATCAGACTGGACAGATCGCTGTAGATCCTGGTATGATGGGGACCCCTGCAGTTGACTGCGGGGGAGGCTGTGTTCCGTTTTGTACCTATTCCAGCCCTCTGGTAGCTGCACTGGCGAAGCAGTGCTGTCCAGGCTTGTGGCTTGCCACCAATCCATTTCAACCACTTGGGACGCTGGGATGCCGCAGGAGCTGGTCAGGAGGCTACCCAGTCGAAGAGGCACAACCCACTTGGTGGTGTGGCCATCCTTCTTGGATTTTACATGCAACTTCTTGATGAAGGGTGCGTCACAGTGGTCATAGTGTGCGTGCGAGATACAAACAATGTCGACAGACGGCAGCTCATCGACTGTACAAGGTGCTGCGGTATAACGATTGACACCCAAGCATTCACAGGGTGCAATACTGTAACTGAGGACTGGGTCTAACAAAATGCGGGTAAAGCCCACCTGTAGCAGCCACGAGGCGTGCCCAAGCCATGTTGCGGAGAAACCAAGCGCAGCAGCGGCAGGCAGTGAGGGTTTGATCACGGGCTGCGGCTCAGGATTCAAGGTCCAATTCCACTCTGATAAACTGAAAGCAATAACAAATGAGGAGGTGTTACGAATCTTGCAGCTGGCAGCAGGCACTGGCAGACTCGTGGTACGTGCAGAGAGAATGCGTCACGCTCCGCTCCGCAGAAATCTTACCTTGCCATAAACGCGAGAACTCCAGAATCGCTGTGTGAGCCCCACTCAGGAGGATTGCGAAACTTCCCAGCTGGGAGTTTGTGGGGTGGCAGCTCATCAATTGGACGCCCACAGCAGGGCAAGCGGCACGTGATGCAGCATTTGTTTGCAGCGACGTCCGCTGTTGTATTAGCAACTGCTGCTGCCATACTGGCTCCAGACTACCGATCAAGCAATCAGAAAGTAGCCCTTCTATGCATTTATCGTAGCTGCAAATATGGTATTGGCGCTTTATTCTCAGCTGCGTTGGTGTTCAGGCGGATCCCCAGTTGGTCTCATTCAAAGCCTGCTTTGGGGGGTGCTCCAATTCGGTTGGGAAACGTGACGGTCTGCATCACACACCTGTATACATGTAGAGCACTCTGTAGCGCTGCCAGCACCCCCCGCCGTGCCCAGCAGCAGCACTGCCAGCAGCAGCAATAGCCCTGCCGTCTGGCTGCCGGGCCGCCCTGCCTGTGGCCCGTGACCAGTGACCCGTAGCCACGCGATGAGCGCTGGCACCAAGCTGCGTGCCTCCTCACCCTTGAAGTCTACAGACTGCGCCGTCGCCGCCACTGGGGGCAGTGCAGGCAGCTTGCCTTGGGACTGCGCTGCTGCCGCCGGCCCTGCTGCCGTTGACTCCCGGCGCTGCTGCTGAGCGCATGAGCGAGGACATGCTGAGCCTGAACACAATACCCCACACAGCAAGCAAGTGCATACTCCCCGTGGGGCTGGGCGTCATGCTGGATGCATGGTTGGGTTGGTGACTCCGTGTGGCTCCTCGGACCACCAGAGCCAATGCAGCCTTGTGAACCCTAGGGACTAATTTTCAGAAAGCAATCGGCGCGCTTGCCGTGGCTTGAAACTGTTCAGCAAGACTGGCGTGCCAAGACGTGCAAGTTGCAAGCGGTCAATTGATTGATGGGACCCGATCGCCAGGCAAGATATTGCTGCACACGACAGATGGAGTCCGAGAACACGAACGCTCTAACAACGGGGCATGTTGAAAGCCAGCCAATGCTATTGTGGCAGCTATTGGCTAGGTACTGATGTGCCCCCAGGCAGCTGTCCGCTGGTAGCATGGGCGTCAGGGAAAGTGAGATGGCTCCAATTGGGGAAGACACCCGAGCTTCACCGCTGATTTAACACATTTGCCGTGTTTTCTTCCTCGGCAACGCGGACGTAAACTTTTTTGTAGTTCTTCAACCTCATGTATGGTCGAAGGCCTCGTCGTCTGCGGACTTTGCCTGCGCCGATGAATACGCTGAATGTGCGCACGTCATGTTTTGTTGTTGACAAGTAGGCTTACCCAAATAATTAATCGTTGCAACTCGCTCAACGTCCATGGTATAGATCTTGTTGAGGTACTCTTTGATCTCCTGCTTGGTCCATTTTGGATCAGTGCGGAAGATGAAATTATTTCGTGGCAGCTTCGCAGATGCACGGCGAACTAGGGTGAGAGGCATCTCAGGCAGCCAAACGGGAAATCTTAGAGGCATAATTGATGCAAAGCTAGCAGTTTTTGTGAAGAAAAAGGAGGCCAACAGGTATTTCCGAATGGCAATCTGCGCTTCAGCCGCCGTGAGGCACTACAGTCAATGCTTTTGGCTGACAGATGCATGCCTGTGAGTACGAAGCACGCTTTTCCGCATAAATTGCATAATTCGAGCTATCCAGGAGGACGGATTTTGCTTCTGTTTGAGTTGAGGCGCTTGGGATGGGGGGTCAAAAATGTGTATGTGTCCTGAACGACACCCACGCAAAAAACTGTTGAACGCGAGCACGCGCACAACTTGGCCCAGCTCGCATCATTAATAAATGGCTGGAATTGTGTCAACAACTCCTTGGCTGCCTGGCGGTTCACTTGTTTTGATACGACGGCAAGCGCGGATTTTGGACATGCAAGCAAGCCCCATCGGAGTGGTTTCCGGGACACAGCTCACAGTACATAGCACACTATGGAACACTTCACCACTTGTTTTATATCAAGAGCCTATGCGTGATATAGGATTCAAACTCTACCCAGCGGCACTGGCAACTTTGGCCCTCATTGAGGAGGCTTCGAAAATCGAAGGGGACAACAGTGGCGTGTCTGCAGCCCAAGGCAAGGCAGGCCTGCGAGCGGACCACCGGGGAAAATCGTGGAGACTATCGCTTCATCTGAAAGGATTGCATGTCATGGAACTTGGTGCTGGAGCTTGCGGTGTTGGGGCTATTGCCGCTGCAGCCGCCGGCGCAATGTCTTCAGTAGCCAGCGACACTGAAAGCGTGTTGCCAATGCTCAACGAAAACGTCCATACAGCGCAGGCGCTTTTAAAAGCCCATGCTTTGGCTGGTCTTCCCACCCAGCCAAGTAACGCCCTCTCCACTGCTGCGTTTCTTTGGGGCAGCACTCACGCTGAGTACGAGGCAGCAATGGAGGGGCAGGCCCCCCCTCACGTCATCATAGGGGCTGACATCGTGTACTACGAAGAGCTGATCGACCCTCTGTTGCATGCCCTGAAATGGCTGTGCACGCTGGGGCAGGGGGCCCAAGAAGGACAGGGCCCCCCCCTCATTGTACTCACCTACGTGCAGCGTGTCCGAAAGGCCAAAGCTTTCACCAAGCGCGCTACTGCTGCTGGATTCCAGCTGGATGTGTACCAGCTCCCGCATGTGGTGGATTATGATGTTCTCCTGCACCGAGCGCTGCACCCTGCGGACAGATTTGCGTTGACACCGGATGGAGCCGCCGAGCCCCCCCCCACTGTGCCCCTGCCCCCCCCTCAGACGGCACACTTCCAATCAGAAGACGTGTGGTACTCAAACGCACCCGAGGTGACACCGAGAGCAGCAGCTGAAGCAGCACGCGATGCGCCTGAGCCCCCCCCGACACCCCCTAATGTGCCTAAGGAGGTGCAGGTGGGGTACCCTGGCGCAGCAGCACAGCAACCCAAGGAGTCATGGGAAGAATTTGACGCACCGCTGCATCTGGGTATCGGCAGTGAAAGCGATTCCGATGCATTTTCTGACGACAGCGCCGAGTACATGGCTCGCACCCAGCACACCCAAGGAGCTGCTGCAGGGGGTGAGGGCGCAGCAGTGCCAGTTACAGCTGGCACAGAGACAGATGCAGCAGCGTCAAGCGGCTGTGCAGGGGGGCCCCAGTTAGCCAGTGCGGTCGATGTTGCGCATGTGAAGTTTTGTGCCCCCTCCAAGTGCTTTGTGTACGTGTTGAAGTTCAAGGGTGTTCCGTGTTCTTCCCCAGGGGCACTGCGGGCAGTTGCTTGTACAGGCAACTAGCTGCTGCAAGGCATACTTCGTCGGGGCTCAATCATGGCGTGGGACCCAGGAGGGGGGTGTCCAGCCCACGCCCCCCCCCCTCATTCAATGACCCAGCAGTGGCGGTGGCAGTGGTAGAAGGTGTTCCACGAACAGCACCAGGCATGTTGCTATGTGTGCCCTGTGCGTGACGGGGATGCACAGGGTGCGACCAACTGCGCTCGCCCCCGTCCACTTTGTGCAGCAGGTGTGTGCTCATTCGGCTGTACACATTGTGAAACTCAATGGGAGGGCCTGCACAGCATGAAGGCAGCAGTGCGTGTGTGCCGCAGGGGTGGGTGCTGAAAAATCGCTCGGAACACGTGATTTGCTCTCGCTGGTGGAAGGAGAGCAGGTCCCTGAATGCTCCGCCAAAGACAATGTCCCCCATTCCGTACGCCTGAGTGACCCGCACAGGCTTCTCCTGGGCGCAATCTACGCCTGTGATTGTTGCAGTGACTTGTGTGAAGTCTCTGGTCAGCTCTTCCGGGTCTCGTCCAAATAGCGGAGATGCCTCGTCAATGACGTGGTAGATGTTCCACATCATATGCAGGGACTGCAGTGCCTTACGTTGGGGCTTCAATTCAACCCCCCTGTACCCCACACGCCCCTCGGCAGTCTGCATTACATATGCATTTGATTGTCTGCTGTGGCTGGGCGCGTTGAAGTTCGCGGCGTTACGTACTCGGTAGGAACTTGACATCATGATTGTGACTTCTGCATCATTGATTGAGACAGAGCGCAAGTTTGCAACTCGAATTTCCAGCTTCAGTTGTCCATCATGCACCTGCAAGATGCTTTGAAGTGCAGCGGGTGCATTTGGCTGCTGCTGCTGCCTTTGTGTCTCACCCCAATAACGGCCGAGTTTGAGAATTCCAGCCGGGGCGCAGGGCGAGCCACCCGGTCCACGATTATGCCAATAACAATGGACACCCACACAAGCTGCACCACTCCCTGTGTAAAGTAAGCTTGAAGCTCATATTTTGGTGCAAAGGCAGGAATGTGACAGCTACTGCTGTGAACCCACCTCCAACAAATAAATGAGTCGAGCAGGCACCGAAACTGGGCGGGCACCAATCTCAACGTCACTCATGACACAAGCTGAAACGAAGAAAACGTCCCAAAAATTGCTCATAGTCTCTGCTTCAGTTTGCAGTGAGCCAGCTGGCATAGTGTAAAAGGCAGCAGCGAAAACAACGCTGATTGAAAGCCATGCCGCGAGGAGCACGAGCGACAGCGTCACGAAGCTGGTTCGCATTAGAAAGTTGTATCCGTCAGAAAGTACAGGCCAAACGCCGTATCGAACAACTTCCATAATAGCATGGTGCTGCCGTTGCTTTCGTCTCAAGCGTGTGGCGGGTAATGACCTGCATGTGGTGGGTACCAATTCTTGCTGGTGAAATGTGCCACCTTGTGGATGCGGCACATACCTTCCCTGCTCACCAGCAAACATCACATCAGCAAATGTTTGTGGGTTCTTGGGTGGACTCTCCATGCTTATGAGTCGGGTGGGTAAATAAGGAATTGCTACAGCTGCAGTAGCAGTTTACGAATACGAAGAATCTTCTTCTTTGCTCAACTGTTCCCAACAAGTGTCGATGCAGCAAACAGAGCAAACTAAGGACAAGTTCAATGCAATTTCATTTCAGTGCAAACGTGGCCCAGCGTGCAACTGATGAAGCTCTGCTTGGATTTCGGGGCAGCTTGGCAAAATGTCCGCTTCGTGGGCCCTTCACTGTGAAGCCCGTGAGCCATGTGGCGAGCGTGGCATTAGGGCGCCAAGTGGGGCCACTGAAATGCTACAGATTTATTCCCGATAAACTCATCGTATATATCACCAGCGCCAGCTTGACTGCCCATAAAAGCTGATTCAGCGTTTTCGCTTGGGAGTAAAGGTGATTGACTTGATCGCTGCTGATCTGTGGATTTCGTGCACGACAAAAGCCGCTGTCATCTCAACCAGCACTAGATAGGTACTCGTGGTATTGCTGCATTGGGCCACCGCTCAACGTTTTGGCCCACAGCGGCTATGGCATCTGCTACGAGCGTGAGTCGCCTGCGACAACCTGTGCCTAGCGTGCCTCCGGGCCAGTTGCACAGTTTTGATAACGTGGGCACGGATACTTCTTTGCAGCCTGTGTCTGGTGATGTCTTAGATGGCATCACTTTGTTCGAAGAGGAGCATGACGATGCGGAGATGTGGCGTTTGAAAGAGCAGCTGCAGAATTTGCTGGAGAAGGCTCCAAATACAAGCTCAGAAGCACAGCAAGCCAGACAGGCTGCAATGCAAACAGCCTCTGAATTGAAACACACACAAATTCAGCTTGCTGAAGCCGCAGCGGCTGCTGAGGAGATGAAACGCATGGAGCTGGAGCTCGAGCAGCTTCAGAAAGAGGACGCATGGCTGCCAGCCTTTGGCAGTTTGAAGCAGGCGACTGCAGCGGCAGCCACTGGGGCCAGTGTCCAGCTGTCCCCTGCCGTTGCACTTGCAGCGCCTTTGCAGGGCTTGGCGGGCAGTCCTGTGTTCAGTTCTGGGGGGAGGGGCGTGGACTCCCCCCTTGGCTCAGCTGGTGCCCCCCCCCCTACGAGCAGTCTTGCGCAGGATCCCCAGCACCCCACATCAGACCAAGTGGATAGACACGAAGCTGAATTTCCAGTGATCAGTGTACCTCTGCCCCCCTCTGTGGATATGGGGGGGGGCTCTCCTCACAAACAGGGGGCTTTTTTTGTTCCGGATCACTTGTTCGTGCCAAGCAGCGAACGAGCTGCTACAGCTCATGCATTGTCGGCTGCACCGCACGGCTGCAGCAGCTGGCTCACTTCCTTGGACGAACACTTGACAGCACACGGAGCTGTGGTCTCATTGCCCCCCCTTGACACCCCTGGGCTGGTCCGCGCTGCCCTGCCTGATGTGTCTGTTCTGAAGGATGTGTTCACCAGCGTCAATGCGCTGGACAGTGTTCCGAAGTATGTTCCGCGGCCGGCTGCCAGCACTGAGCAGACCCCCCCATCCCAGCAACATGAGGATGAGGGGGGTATCGCTGAGCGGCTGTGGCCGTGGGCTGTGGATACGGCTCAACTCATCCCAGCAAACTCCTGTGTTGCGTTGCATATCATGGTTAGGGGGGGTAACATCGGTTTGGAATTCGGTGACTTGCCGCCAGCACTGTGTTCCGCGGCAGCTGTTCTGACTCATGGAGACGACAAAGGCAACGCCAGTGCACGTGTGGGGTCTCAGAGTTCGCTTTCATCCCCCCAAGCAGCATCTGTGGCCCCCAGTGGAATGGTTGACTCAAGTGTTCAGCTTCATGCGAACCAGTCAGCCCCCCCCCCCTTGTTCAGTGAAGGGGGGGGGGCTCGTGCAGGACACCTTTTCGTGACCACTGTATCGAAGAGATCCCTCCTGGCAGACTGTGTGCTCCCCGGAGCCCCCCTTGTTGCAGTTCAAGGGGTCCCTCTGGTTGGCATGTCTCAGCAGTCAGCACTGCATGCGTTGAAAGTAGTGTTGACGCGCGCATCTATTGATTGCCCCCAAGTGCTAACGATGGCAGTGTCGCCGACAGCTAGGTGGCTCATCCACCAGCGAGCTCAAGCGGAACAGGAGGTGGAACAACTCAAAGGGCGAGTAGCTCGGGCCTCGAAAGGCCAGCTGCATGTGACCCCCCCACGACAGATTGGGGGGGGGGTGCACGGTCAAAATGACTCTCCCACAGACTCACCCCTGCACTGGAATCCCGCTGGTAACTATGTGCTGCGAACGCCGCTACCTGCAGCCATGCATCAGGTCGTAAGTGCCGAGGGGGGTCGCAGACGACGCCCCCTGCGAGCTAGCGTAGGGGGGGGGGGGAGTATCGGGGCACAGTCCGCATTTGCTGATCTGCAGGCAGCTTCGCTCGCGGCCCAGCAAGCTGTTGAACGAGCTGCAACCGGAACAGGGCGGGGGGGGAAGCGTTCCGGCGTGTTCGTGGATGCGGTTATGCGCGAGTTGCACGCCAAGGGCGAACACAGGGCGGCGATCAGGGAAGAACAGGCAAATGCTCGTGCGTTACGCATCGAATTTAAGCGGCAACAGCTGATAGCCCAACGCAGCAAAGGCGACCTCTCGTGGTATGGGACCCCCCTCGGGGATATGGCACCCCCCCCACTGGTGACTTCTGGGCTGCGCAGGCGTCGCCGTTTGCAGCCGAAAAGATCGCCGGCAGGCCGCAGCCGCCGAGGGCAGCGACAAGATCAGGCTGGGGCCGGGGCAGCTCCTGCTAGCACACCCGTTTCTGGGGATTTCCCGCTGATTGAGTGGCACTTCAAGCCGCGGCGTGGCGCTCAGATGCAGCGCTGCATGCGGTTTTTGAACGCAGGAACAGCCAAATCCGAGAGTGCCACTACTGCTGCTTCTGACATTCCCAGATCAGCAACAGTGGCGCTGTACGATGGGTGGCAGGGGGGGCGCAGTCAAAATGAGGGGGGGTATGACAGCGGGCCC
>Ga0307982_1000759_pt1 | contig 25748 bp, 25 predicted proteins | sample OrgLakmetagen989_FD_201847 | JGI IMG/M metagenome (GOLD analysis project Ga0307982, IMG submission 201847) | Saline water microbial communities from Organic Lake, Antarctica - #989 | ecosystem: Environmental > Aquatic > Non-marine Saline and Alkaline > Saline | place: Antarctica: Organic Lake...
TATACCAATGATGATTCCAGGATGGGTTACACCCAGCCCTAGTGAGTTTGTAGGACTTATCACTATTGGAATCTTCACTCAAATTGCACAGGTCCACATGACCCAAGCTTACCTATTAGAAAAAGCTTCAAAGATATCTCACTTCAATTATCTGACAGCTGCTTATGCACTAGTGATGGGGATTTTCTTTTTCAATGAGACAATTGATTTTTTAAGTATATGTGGGTTGGTTGTTATCGTTATTTCAGTTTATCTAACGAGCCGTTATAGTGATAAGTAATTTTACTTTTTAGTCTTTGCGATAAAATCTGCAATATATTTCTTTATTGATAAAACTTCATTTTTAAGTGCTGGTACCTTTTTATGTATGCGTGAAAGCATCTGATTAACTTGGTGATCCATCAGTTTAGCATCTGTAATATATTGCACGAGAAAGTCTGTTTTTGCTTCGGCAACAGCGACCTTAACATCAGCAGCACTTTGAACTTTTGAAACTTGCGCTCTGAGTTCTGCGATCTCATCTTTCATCATATCTAATTCGTCAGCATACGAGTCATCAATTGGCCTAGGAGGTTGTTGTGGTCTTGGTGCTTGTTGTGTTTGGGGCTTTGCCTGTGCAACGGGTCTAGCTTTTTGAGCATCTGATATATTTTTAACATTAGAAGGCACAGCTGAAGGTGTTGCTTTAGGGGCCTGTATATTTGCAGGTTTAGGCGGCTGAAGAGGCGTTCCATTAGCATCTTTCTTGACGTGCGCAGAGAAATCCAGATCGACACCTACGTCGATTGCATCACTCTTTTCAATTTCTTCTTCCTCAAATACGAGGTCCAAGTCTTCGATGGCCAAAGCTTTTCCTTGTGGTAAAACCAAATTTGGGACTATTCCCTACTGTGTTTATCGGACACTTGAGGGAAATCTTTAATGAAAACGCACCAAGAAATTTTATTATGGAGATTTATCTGCTATAATTACCGATACATAGAACTTTTAAAGCTAATAAAAAGGCAGTAAATGAGTAACGAAGAAGACGATAAGCCAACAGTTGTTTTAGATATAAGCGCTCTTAAAGAGGAGTTAGCTCAAAAGAAAAATGTCAACGAGGCCATCGATCAAGAAATTGAATTCGCCGTTCACGATGATACAGACTCTACTGATTTAGATGCCAATGAGCTATCGCTCGAAGATGATTTAGATGAAGATGACCTGATAATATTTTTTGACTACTCTTCAACCTACTTCTCTAAACTAGTTCCTAAGCTACCTTCAGAGGGTTATGACTTTAAAGTAATCAAAGAACTTAAAGAACTCAATACCTATTTGCAAAGTGGAGATAGCGTAAAGATTCTCTTCAATTACAGTGCTGCTCCTAAAGCTGTAAATCAACTGACAACTCAAATAAAATCGAAATTTCCAAATGCGAAAACAATTATTGTAGGTAAAGGCCTAACTGCAGATAAAGCGGCTGTTCACCAAAAATCAAAAGCTGGTGCAGATGCATACTTAAATATTCCATTTAGTGTTAAGAAGTTTAAAAGTACAGTGGATTCAATATAGGACTTTAAGTGGGTCCTGAGCAATAAATGGCTCCATTATGAAGCCATTTATTACTGGGAGGAACCAAAGAGGTCAAAAGCAACTAAAACCCCTTTAATCTTCAATATCGAGTGTACATTGCCGCCGAGATTAAATAAATCCGGAAATATTACAAAATTCAATATTCCCGCAATTTTCAAAACTTAACGGACTGCAGATGACATTTTATTTAAGTTGACAGTAAGGCTCTGAAATTACATGATTTCATCTACATAGATGGAGATTTCAATGAAAACAGTGCTTTATAGTTTGGCAATTTTTAGCCTCATTTCAATAAATAATGTTTACTCTCAGGATTGGTCAAAAGACGCGATTTTACCTGGAATTGAAAAGTGTAGTGATCATAATGGCCATACTGTCTGTTTAAAAGATGGGAATCGTAAAAACATCTACTCTTTAAATCAAAATGAATTGGATACGTATATTGAAGAAGGCGGAAGACATGTTTTATCTTATCCAGTTGACGTTACTCCCCTGCAAATTCCTTATGCATCTTTAAAGAGAGTTTTTAATTCCGAATCAAATAGTCCTCTTAGACGATTATTTTATTCCATAGCAAAAGAAATAACCTCTTTTAAAGACATGAGTGATCTTTATGATCATATAGGACTTCACAAATATCCAGAATATGAAATTCAAAGAGGACCAAATCTTATTCCATTTATGGGAGCACTTGAAAGTGAATCTATGGGTGCAACTATTTTTGGAAAAGAGAAAGCAAGAGGATTAACATTTAGTTGTGCCGCCTGCCATAGTGCGAATCTTTTTGGAAAGAAAATTGTGGGTCTTACAAATAGATTTCCAAAAGCTAATGAATTCTTTCACCTTGGTCAAAAGATAATGAAGAACACTCCAGCTCTAGCTTTCCAAATAGCAACTGGAGCAGGTCAAGATGAGATGAGACTTTTCAAAGAATCAAAAGCTGCCATTAAGGCGATAGGTATCAAAAAACCAATCGTACTGGGGCTTGACACTTCTCTTGCTCAAGTTGGACTCTCCCTAGCAAAAAGAAATAAAGATGAATACGCAACATTTAGTAAGAAATTTCAACGACGTCCAAGAGCTTCTGGTTTTGATAAGAACCCAGCTGACTCGAAGCCAGCAGTTTGGTGGAACACAAAATATAAGACAAAATGGTTAAGTGATGGATCAATCGTTTCTGGAAACCCAATTCATACAAACTTTCTTTGGAATGAAATTGGCCGAGGTGTGGATCTTAAAAAACTGGAAAATTGGCTAATAGATAATAAAAATAAAGTCGACGAGCTCACAAGCTATGTCTTCAACACAGAAGCACCAAAATATAATAATTTTTTCCCAAGAAGAATAAAAATTGATCAAGCTATGCGAGGACAGAAGCTCTTTCTAAAAACTTGTTCTGGGTGTCATGGAATCTATGACAAAGGTTGGGATGAGACTGAACAGTATGATCAAGCAATTGCCACAACAAAGGTCTGGTATCATAAATCAACTCCTGTCATAGATGTAGGAACTGATCCACTAAGATTTGAGGGTATGAAGTATTTTGCAGATGATCTCAACAACTTGAAAATATCTAAAAGTATAAAGACTGTTGTTAAGCCACAAGTTGGTTATGTTCCACCTCCGCTAGTTGGAATATGGGCAAGATGGCCATACTTTCATAACAACTCAGCTCCCACTCTTTATGATGTCATCACACCTGATTTTAAAAGAACCAAGAGCTATATTGCAGTTGAAAGTATAGATCCAAAAGTTGATTTTGATTTTGTTAAAAATGGATACCCACACCCAAGTAAAATAAAAGAGCCATTTAAGAGTAATAAAAAATATAGATATAATTCTAAAGTGAGAGGACTCTCAAACTCAGGACACACTTTTATGCTGGTTGATGCAAATGGGAAAGAGAAGATGAGTGAGAGTGAAAAGATGGATCTTATTGAGTTTCTAAAGACTTTATAATCTCATCTAGTTTTGATGTTATTCCACTATCTAGAAGAAGCTTAATGGCAAAATTCGCGTCAACTTTTGCCAATGCCTTTGCTTTTTCAACCGTAGTCTTAATATAACTCTCAACTTTATTATCAACCACTCCAATAATATAGAATGTATTCACCTTTTCTAAACCTGCGACACTTGTCAAAGCTTCTGGACCTCCAGACATTAAAAAATCAAGAAGAATCATGTACTTTCCAAGATTATCTATTTCACTGTATTTTTGAAGTTTCATTTTTAGCTTGTTTATAAAATAGCCCCTATGATAGCGAGGTCCCATTTGCTTTTTAGCAAATTCCAGAACCATTGGGATTTCCTCTTTTGTGTAAGGCTTTGCTTTAGTTTTAATAAATTTATAAGAGGCATCTTGATTAATTGTTAAGGACAATACATCTATAGACTTAGCATAACCTTCTTTATAATTTCTAGACTTAAAGCTCTTGAAGCTTTCACAGAGGTCTTTTTCGATCTGAATAAGACATTTGTCTGAAAGAACATACGTACCAAGTGAATTCTGAGCTTGATCGATCTTTTTTACAGCTAGTAATTTTTCAGCTTCTTTTTTCTCTAGAGCTTTCTGTTGAAGAAGCTTTGCCTGCTTTGCAGCTTCTAATTGTTGATTAGCAATTTTCTGTTTAAGAATTTCATCTTGCTGAGCTGTGTAGTGCTTGAAATAAAAAAAAGATCCCACTATGACGAATAATAAAAAGATTAGTATTTGCTGGTTTCGATCGACTTTCTTTTGAGTCTTAACAGGTCTCTTAGAGTTTCTTTTTCTTTTACGGTCAACTCGTTCAGTCGGAGCCTCTTTACTTAATATTTTTGAGGCATCCTCAGTAACAGTGCCAGCTGATTCGGGAATATAAAAATTGTTATTGAATTTTTTTTCAGGTTTCGTGGTTTCAGCTATAATCTCAGATTCTTGTTCATCTTCAACTGGAATTTCTTCATCAAGTAAATATAGAAAAATGTCAGGACCAAGTCTGATAGGAAAAAATGTATTAAACGGTGTTCCAGCTTTTGGTTTCAGCTTTTCGTCGTTTAAATAGGATCCCTCTTTAGAACCCATATCGACGTAGTAGTACTCTCCGCCTTTTGAAATAACTTTTGCATGATGTCTTGATATAGTTTGACTATTAATTACTAGATCACACTTGTCGGATTTACCGATATTGACGGACTTCATCCCATCAAAGGGGTGAAGGGACTCTTCTCCATTTATTTCTAGCTTTAAATACATAAGATTATTATAGATGTTTCGTAATTTTAATCAACAAATAGTCAATAGTTACAATGCAAGTTTAAGCTTGAGTTTCGACATTATATTAGTAATGCTGAAATATATGAGCCCTAGATTCTTTTTATTTATTAATATTAAATAATCCTCGCCAACTAGTAAGTTGTCCAGCTGGTTCCATTACAAAATTGCATAACCTTTAAACCTTTATTGTATTTTTGAGCACCTTCGTTGGCTGCACTACATGCCGCACCTATATCGATAAATATTGGAGAGCCTATGTTACCTTTCACTTCTAAAGTACCTTCAATAACAGTATTATTTCCAACCCATACATTACCCTCAGTAGCTAGTAATGAGTAATCTTGTCCCGCTACAAAAGGTAGTGGTGGTGGTGTTATATAAGTATTTTCTCCACTGTTTGATGCCCCAAGCATGAACTTATAACCACCAACATAATTACCAGTAAATTGATTATCTGCAGTTGAAGCTAATGATGTCATTGCTGAGTTAGTTGAGCCAATTGCCTCACCTAACATCGTAGAAAAATTGTGAGATACACTAATTCCTGAACCAATAACTTGTGAGACGTCACCTGTTACAGAGACTGACTTACCGGATGCAAGAGATAACTCACCACCTATTGTAGCACCGTCAGCAGCAATTACAGCTGAAAGGTTTGAATCTGTCATATCTATTGTTCCCATTGTACTCAATGCGATACCGTTTCCAGTCGCAGAAGAACAATGCTTCAGACCACTAACCATAGAAGTTCCAGTATTTCCGTTACTGATATTTATGCACCCTGAAGCATCAGCATGCAATGCTCCAACACCACCGAATACTAAGGCATCACCAATTGTATCAATTTTCAATCCAACATTTACACTATTAAGTACACCAACACCTGGAAACTCTATGACTCCCGGCTTAGTAATTAATAATGGAATTTGGATTTCAGATGCTCCTGTACCACCAATTAAAACATCTCTATCAGTAAATAGGAACTCAGTGGAGCCAGCATCTTCAAGAAGCCAATAACCAGCACTAGAGTTACCACCGCCGCTACAGCTTTCCATAATAGTTGTTGTATTGCCATTAACTTTACAACGCAAAGGAATAGTTAATTCCTTTTCGTTAGCACCAAAACTACTGGTATTTACTTTTTTCTCAACAACAACTGTGATCGGACATTCCCCCAGAGCACTTGTCCCCTCTCTCTGAAAAGCAGCTTGTCGAATTTCTTTAATTCTTAGATGTGGTCCAATAGATTTTCCAGCTTCACCGACTATAGTAGATGTTGCGCCAGTAGCAACACCATTTGCATCGCGGCTTACTTTATATATGATAATTCCACTTCGGGCTCCACCTACATCAACGGACCCACCAGTTGCATGAAAACAAGCATTAGGGTCATTGAGAATAGGCATAACCTCCATAGTCTGCCACATTCTTAAATCAATATCTGATGTAACTTTATTAATCCCTTTTTGACCTGTCTGATTTGTCTTCATAATACCCAAAGAGATAATTACTGAAATTGCAGCAGCTGCCGTAACCTCTATAAGAGAAACACCTGATTGATTTGAAAGAAATTTTTTAAAGTTTTTCATTTAAAGATCCTTGAGTATCTTCATATATTGTAACCCAAGTACAATTTATAGAGCATTTAGAACTCTAGAGGTTGCTAAGTTATTGAAAATATCAAAATAGCATACTCATAAAATTGGCATTTCAGGTTTTGATCTATATCGGATCTGCTAAAGAAAACCTTAATAGTATCAATTACATTCTTAGAGATCCCGAAATGAAATAGATCGAATCACGCTAATTTGAAATACTGGCAAGTAGTCAAGTTATGAACTATCCTCTATTGGATGATTAAAGATATTGAGTATTACAATAAAATAATGGAGTGCTTTAAAGCTCATAGAGTTCATTTCAATACTGAGTTTGAAAAAGACCCAAAACTTTCAGGCAAGTCGCTTCTTTTAAAAGATAAAAGTTGTTTTCATATTTTTACTCTTAGGGGTGATAGAAAGTCTGATAACAAAAAAATAAGAAAAATATTAAACTCCCATAAGCTTCGGTTTGCTACGGATGAAGAACTTCTAGAAGTTGCAGGTGTCATCTCTGGATGTCTGCCACCGTTTGGAAGACCACTCATTGATATCGATCACTATATAGATGAAGAGCTTTTACAAAATGAATTCATCTCCTTTAACGCAGCAATTGCCGACAAGAAAGTTCGGTTAAAGATGGAAGATTATCTAAAGATGGCAAATCCTTCTATTTGTGAATTCAAGAAACTTTGATAAAATATGCCAAAAGGTAGGACAAATGTATTTAAAAGTTAATAACCAAGATAAAGATTATTATTATAAATTTGAAGATAAGAAGCCAGTGACAATAGGACGTTCGGACAAGAATGATATCCCATTAACAGCTGAGGGTGTTTCAAGAAATCACTTAGAAATAATTTTTGATAATGGTGAATACTTTGTCAAAGATCTCGGAGCGACTAATGGCTCATTTATAAACGAAGAGAAACTAGACGCTAACAAGAAAATTCCTTTCAATACTTTTTTTCCAGTTCAACTCGGATTTCATGCAAAAATCTACCTTCTAGATGAAGCCGGTAGCGTAAACTCTTTAGATAAGCTCGTTGCTGAAACAAAAGAAGCTCTAAGCGACTAATAATTGGTCATCCTTTAATTAACAAAATTTAATTTAATTCCGACAAGGGAGTATAATGGTTAAAAGGAGAAAACTTGACCAAAATACTTCTACTAGTCTTATTCATGATTGGATGTAATCAACAAAAAGTTGTTGATGGATCTGAACAAAGAGACCAGCTCAATGGTATTGGATCGCAAGTTCTATTCTCTCTTGATCCCTCAGAGAGTTTCTCAAATAATTTTAGTACCTCATTAGTTGGACTCAATACAAAGCTCGGGACAAAAATTGCGCTTTTTACAGATTCACAGTGCCAAGTTGAACTAGAGACTAAAAGTGTTAGCAGTAACCTAACAAGATTTAATTTAACATTTTTTATGGAACAGACAGTTCACTTTTATTTTAAAGTAGAAGATATTGATTTTAAAAAGAGTAACTGTCTCGATACAAAAATAACTTACACCATTGATATAACGCCACCTCTTGGCCCTTTATCAGTTAGCGTTTTTACAACAGTAGACAACAATCCAAGGCCACCTATTTCAATTTTTGGAGTTGATTCAGGTGATAAAGTTAGTATCTATACTGAATCAACTTGTGCTCATAAAATAGGATCAAAAGTTGCCACGGGATCATCAATTTATCTTGTACCGACAAATGATCTACCATATGAGGGTGTTTTTAATTTTCACTATAAAATTGAAGACCAAACCGGAAACGAAAAATTTCAAGGGCCCAATACGTGTATCGATGCTTTAAGTTCTTATACTTTTGATCAAACGTCTCCACTTATTCCAAGCTCTATTGTTTTTAATGGTAATCAACCAATTGATAATGAGACTATTATAAATATTGATTTTGAAAATGCTGAAGACGATTTAGAAGCTACTCTCTACAGTAATAGCAACTGTACTATTGGTGGATATACTTCAGGATACTCAGTTGCAAATACTCTTAACTCTTCATTTAACTTTGCACCCTACATTTCGGGTCAAACCTATAACATCTATTACAAGCTAAGGGATAGAGCTGGAAACTATTTATATGTTGGCAATAGTAATTGTATTAACTCTCAACTCAATTACCACTATGATATAGGCTCTCCTATTACACCTGTCTTAACTAACAAAACCACAAAGGCTATTCTTATAAATAGTGTTCCAACAATAATAGATTATCCAATTGTAGGAGAAAGAAAAATTCTATCCATTGAAGCATCTACACTTGAGATAGGAACGACACTTAAAATCTATCCACAAACATCTTGTGGAGGCACGGCGCTAATAACAAAAACCATTAGTGATTCCAAAGAAGACTTTAGCGTCACGCTTCCTGCAGGTGGATCATATCAATTATCAGCTCAGCTTGAAGATGCTGCTGGAAATATAAGTAGTTGTTCAAATGAAATTAATTACGAATATAAGGAAGCTAAGCAGATCGCTATCGGACTTTACCACACATGTGTAAACTTTCATGATGGAGAAACGTACTGTTTTGGTAAAAACGACAAGGGTCAATTAGGTAATGGCTCATTAAGTCCTTTTGAAAGGTCACCTCAAAAAGTATCTATTAGTGCTGACCTTGTTAGTGTTAGTACAGGTCTAAACCATTCATGTCATCTCGATTTAGACGGAGATATTTGGTGCAATGGAGATAATCAATCAAAACAAGTAGGACTTGCTGCAGGTGATTCATACCCACTTCCTCAGGAAACTGAAGTTGGAGGAAGTTTTATTAAGTTAGCTTCTGGAGATCGTCACAACTGTGCCATAAACTCAACTGGAGATGTTTTATGTTTTGGAAGTAACTCAAATGGACAAGTAGGAGAATTAATTTCAGGTGGCACTGTAGAAGTCGCACAAACAGGTCAGTTAGGTACTATAACAAATGCTCAAGAATTATCGTTAGGAAGTGCACATTCTTGTGTTACTACTTCAACAGAACAGCTTTACTGCTTTGGTCTTAATTCCTCTGGACAAGCTGGTGATGATCCAGCTAATAGCTCTTTTTCAGCCCCCTATCTCCTTGGAGATTTTGATGCAACTTTCATCACAGCTGGAACGAATACGAATTGTCTAATAAGCAACCTAGGTGATTCAAAAGTTAAATGCTTTGGAAGCGGTCAAAAAAACAAATTAGGAAACTCAACTCAATTAGATTCTGAAATACCAGTGTCAATTTCAGACTCGTCTGAGTTTATAGATGTTTCAACTGGTAATGATAGAACTTGTATTCTAAATGCACAAAAAGAACTCTTCTGTTTTGGAAATGGGTATACAAATATTGAAAAAGTTCAAACAAGTATAAAGTTTGATAAAATTGAAGTTGGTCACTCTCACGACTGCGGTATTGCCGATAATGGAGAAATATTTTGTCGAGGATCTAATAGTTTTGGACAATTTGGAAATGAAAATTCTTCAAGCACTACTTCTTTTTCAGTTGCTGATTTTAAATTTAATCAGGCAAGTCTGATTATTACTGAAGCTCCAAATGTTTCTATAAATACCCAATCTACTCAATTGGTATATGACAATGACTTGGGGGCATACCCTACAAAAGATATCTCAATTGAAATAAAAAATACAGGTGTTGCAGATGCAACTAATTTTACAACAAACATCTCAAATTTTTCTGAGTTTTCAATCAGTTCTGATTCGTGTTCTCCTACAGTAGTTGCTGGAGCAACTTGTAATTTAGTTTTTACTTATGCACCAACTGAACCTCATCCAAATGGAAAAGGATATCAGATAGAACTCGGATACGATGATGAGCTAGACTCCAGAGCATCTGCAATTGAGATGCGTGGTTACGCACTTCGAACACTAAAAGATCTAGACTTTACTTTTGAAGGTAACCCAGTGGGAAGCGTTATTGCTTTTAACGATAGTTTTTCGGCGTTAAATGCTAATCTATCCGAAGAAATAACTAAAACGATTACGATACAAAATAACTCAGCTGGGACGATGAATATCGAACAAGCAGCATTTTATGGAAGTGATAGTATTCACTATAAGTACGCTCCAAGTAATGTATTTCCGGGTCAAAATGGAACATGCACAGGAACGATCTTATCAAACACGAGTTGTACAATTGAAATAACATACGCTCCAAAACTAGCATCAATGACACTACCTGACTTTAGTCATCAAAGTTCTTTGAGACTACTCATAAGACAAGGACTACTGGTTACAACAACTGACTTTCCCCTTAAAGGATTTAGCTTTATGCAATCTCCAGGTATTGCTCCTTATACTCAAGGCGCAATAATAAGCTCATTATATTATCTCAATAGCTTTAGCACTGCCCTAATCTATCAAAGCTCTCAGACTATTCAAGAGGAGCTTGTTTTTAAAAACGATTCTAGTGCTACAGCTAAGATCGAGCAGAAAACGTTTTCAGATCCGAACAATCAATACACCATAGTTTCAGATAACTGCATTAATCAGTTGGTATTAGCTCAAAATGATACTTGTTCGATAATAGTTCAATATGAACCAGATCAAGTATCGCCTGTTGTTGGACATCAAATTTCGATAACAATAGACTACAGCAACAATGATCTACCACTTGATACTGGATATACAACTAATGTACAGGTTGGAGGATTTGCTCGTAGCTTCTAGAGCAAGTATACTTTGCAGATGAAAATGGACATTACTTTTCCTGAAATTTCAATCGATACAGATAATCCATTTACAGCGAAATCATTCTATCAAAATTTAGAAAAAAGTAATCTGCTAACCAACAAAACTGGTTGGAGTCCAATATATTTTTCAAATGAAGAATCAATCTTGCCAGGATTTATTAAAACTCATAGTTATGGCGAATTCATTTTTGACTGGGCATGGGCCAACTTCTATCAACGTTTTGGAATCGACTATTACCCAAAACTCGTTCATTGTATTCCATTTACGCCTGTTAATGCCCCTAAAATCATAGGAAAATTTAATATCGACTTGTTTACTGAGAGTTTTAAATTCTATCAAAGTGAACCCAGGCTCTCAGGAGAGCATTATCTTTTCATCAACGATGAAGAAGAGAGAGAATTAAAAAAATTGAATTTTAAAATAATGCATACGATTCAGTATCACTTTAAAAATAAATGGAATTCTTTTGATAACTTCTTAGCAGATCTTAGACCTAATAGAAGAAAGATGATCAGAAAAGAGAGAAAAAAAATCAATGAATCACCTGTCAATATATCGTGGTTAAATGATTTTAGTGACCAAAACATGGAGACTATCTACCTCCTCTATATTTCAACAATAGCTAAAAAACAGTCTCAAGCCTATCTCAACAAAGACTTCTTTCATCGTCTGAGAGATCAAGAACAAATAAAAATACTAGTCGCAACTATAGATCAAAAAATTATTGCTATGAGTATATTCTTTGAGTCCAAAGAAGCTCTTTATGGAAGATACTGGGGCATTAATCCTCATCTGGAAAAAGAGTATCCATTTTTACATTTTGAGATGTGCTATTACAGAGGACTTGATTATATTTTTGTAAATGACATTCCACTATTTGAGGCAGGGGCACAGGGAGAACAAAAACTATGGCGAGGCTTTACTCCTGTTGTAATAAAATCTGCCCACCATATTAAGCGAGATGACCTCTTCGAGCCTATTAAAAACTATATTGATGAGCAAAATGAAAATACATCTTTAGAGATTGAAAACTTAAAAAAATATTTACCATTCAAGGATGACCATGAAAAAGCTTAAAGCTCTTAAAACTGGAATTCTTTCAAGAAATCTCGCTTTTGCTAAGATGGCCACAAAACTTGGTAAGGATCTTTATCTATCTAAAAAGGGTGATATATCTGACAAAGTGCTAGAGAGTATATTTAAGCGCGGAGACCTTCTCAAAAATGAACTAGGAGAACTCAAAGGAAGCTTTCTAAAAGCAGGCCAGATGCTCTCAATGTACTCACAAGACTTATTGCCTAAAGAATTCAGCAACCTTTTAACTGATTTACAAAACCAAACGAGTTACCTGGATTTTGACATTATAAAGAAACAAATTCCTAAAAATATCCTAGAGGATTTAATAATAGAACCAGAAGCCATGGCCGCGGCATCCATCGGACAGGTTCATAAAGCAATAACCCCTGACAATCAAACTATTGTTTTTAAAATTCAATATAAAAATGTAGAGAAACTTATAGATACAGATCTTTGGATATTGAAAAAAATATTATTTCTTTTAAAGGTCGTTCCAAAATCATATAACTTCGATGAAATTTTCAGTGAAATAAAAAAAATGCTTCTAAGTGAGATGGACTATGAACGAGAGGCGCTTAATACCATAAAATTTAAACAAGTAGCTGAACCAGACTACTACGTGCCAAAGGTATATGAACAATTTAGTAGTAAGAAAGTTCTCGCCCTTGAGTTCATAGATGCACCATCTGTAGATGAATATCTACTTACAGCCACAGAACCAGTTAAAACTAGACTGGCGAAAGAGTTTTTCACTTTATTTTTAAAAGAGATATACGAATGGAAAATTCTTCAAAGTGATGCTCATGCTGGAAACTACTTTATCAAGGATGGAAAATGGGTCCTAATCGACTTTGGAGCAACAAAAGATATTGATGATGATCTTTATATGAATGTTATAGATTCAATTGTTATGCGCGATAGAGAAAAACTATTTAAAACGCTAGAAGACGATGGCGCAATAGACATGGAGAATACCGACCTAGAATACTTTTGGGATTATATTGAACTCATCTCCACTCCACTGCAACCAGGACTATATAATTGGGGTGAATCGGATATTTTAAAACAAGTCATGAATAAAGTTAAAGAGCTTCAAAGTAAAATAAAATTTAATCACCTTCCACACAAGAACATATTCATAGATAGAAAAATTGGAGGGGTTTATTTTATGCTGACCAAGATTGGAATGCCGCTAGATTTAAATGCTCTTTTTAAAGAGTTTAGAAGACACTAAGAAGTTCACGAAAACATTTTATCTTTAAGTATTGTTCGCTTTCAGGGTGAATCTCTTTGGGGTCAAACATTATTGGCAGAGAACTAGCATTAATGGCCGTCTCAACATCGAAAAAGTGATCACCGATAAAAACTATCTCAGAAGTATCTATCCCCCATTTTTTTGCCATAATCTCTAATCCCTCGGGACTGGGCTTAGCCATACAGTCATCTCTTGAAAGAACTATATCAAATTCAAGATTAAACTTTTTAAGAGAGATATGAGCAACTTCGTTACTATTTCTAGTAAGAATTCCTATTGGGATATTATTGTTTTTCAAATATATTAAAAGGTCCAAGACGCCATCAATTAGAGAAGCTTCTTGTGCTCCAAGTCTTTCGTGATAGTTGACAACATCCCAAGCAGATTTTTTTTGGACCTCGCAGCTGATGTTCTCAAGGTGTTCAAGGATACCAATGTCTACTGGAAATTTTAAATCTTTACGCATCTTTGTGAAGTTGAGTTTAGAATCAACTATCGTTCCATCTAAATCAAACGCAAAACCTTTAATCTTTTTCAATTGCTCAAACATCTTTAAATTATGCCATCAAAATATCAAATCAGTTAGTGATAATTAAAAATGCATAGCAGCAACTCAACGCTATTTATTGACTAAATGCCTAAAATCAGAGAGTATTCGAGGTTAAACAAAGGAAAAATAAATGTCTATATACGTTAATAGAGTACTCAATATGAAGCACATCAAGGTAATAGGCTTTGATATGGATCACACTCTTGTAAGGTACCATACCGATAAATTTGAAGAGTTAGTTTTTGATATAACTATTGAAAAGCTTATGAAAGATCATAACTACCCTTCAATTATAAAGAAGTTTAAATTTGATTTTGAAAAAGCAATTCGTGGTCTTATCATTGATAAGGATAATGGAAATGTTTTAAAAGTTTCACTCTATAGTAAAATTAAACAATCATTTCACGGATCTAAGAACCTTTCCTATAAAGATCAACTCGAGCTTTATGGAAGTGAGAATATCGATCTTCGCGAAGATAGATACCTATCGGTCGATACAGCTTTCAGTATCGCCTTTGTTGTAATCTATTCTCAACTGGTAGATCTCAAAGACATCACACCAGAACTCGAGCTTCCAACATATGCAGAGATTGCCAATGATGTTCTTAATTGTGTTGATATTGCTCACAGAGATGGATCAATAAAAGAAGTAGTTAAAGCAAATCTTTCAACTTATGTAATTAAAGAAAAAGAAGTTGTAGATGCACTTCTTCGTTTTAGACAATACGATAAAAGACTTTGGGTTATTACGAATTCAGGCTTTGCTTATACAAAGGCACTTCTAGACTACTGCATAGATCCTTTTTTACCAGAAGGACAAACGTGGAAAGATCTTTTCGAAATTACAGTCACTCTTGCTATGAAGCCTCGCTTTTTCACAGACAAGCTTCATTTCTTATCTGTTGAAGATGATAACGGTTTACTGCAAAACTATGACAAGAAACTTGTGCCTGGAGTTTACCAAGGTGGATACGGAGTAAAACTTCAACAAGATATGGGGATTCAAGAAAGTGAGATCCTTTATCTAGGAGACCATATTTACGGTGATATTCTAAAGCTTAAAAAAGCTTGTGCTTGGAGAACAGCACTCGTAATTGAAGAACTAGACGCTGAAGTTGCAGCCTATAAAAGCACAAAGAACATAAGTGTCGAGATAGATGAACTTATGGAGCAAAAAGTATCACTAGAAAGAGAGATCGATAGTCTTTACGCCGATGAATACGAATATAAAAAGCAAGTTGATAAAAGTGATGTTCATCAAAAATTTGACGAGATAGAGAAGATCGATAAATCGATTGGGAAACTCATTAGAAGTTATGAGTCACATTTCAACCCTAATTGGGGTGAGATAATGAGAGCAGGTGCAGAGCCAAGTTTCTTCTCAGAGCAGGTTGATCGTTATGCCTGTATTTATATGACTAAAATTTCTGACTTTAACGATTTTAGTCCACGCATGTATTACAGACCTGCTAAACGTCGTCTATCGCACGAAGCGTAGAATTAACTTCGTCAAAATGTTCTAGATTATTGTGCTTTGTATATCCTTTGAGTAAAATTGTACATTTTGCTCGAAGGATTCGAATAAGTTCACTTCTTTTTTGATCATCAATATTATTTTGATCTAATATAAATTTCAATGTTTTAATTCTCCAATAATCCATAGCAAAAAACTTCGTAGATAACTGATCAGAATGTCCACCGTATTTATTTATAAGATCTTCCTCAATGAATCCAACTTGTTCCTGACTGGTTATTTTTAGCCAAAGATCGTAATCTTCACAAATGGGATAATCTTCTCTAAAAAAACCATAAGTTTTGAAGACATCCTTTCTAACCATAACAGTAGAAGGCGAAATAACACAAAACTCAAGTGATCTTAAGAACTGATCACCTCCACCTTTTTTATGTTTTTTACGAGCATTTACTCTGACATTATTTCGAAACCAGATCTCGTTTGTATGAATCAGATTGAGATCTGGGTTAGTGTTCATAAAGTTAATTTGTTTTTCAAGTTTGGTAGGATGCCATTCATCATCAGAATCAAGAAGAGTAACGAATTCAGCCTCTGAATACTTAATACCAAGGTTACGAGAAGCACTGACTCCTCTATTTTCTTGGAAAATATATTTGAGATCAAATTTTGAACAAATCTCTTTAGTATTATCAGTTGATCCATCATCAATAACTATTATTTCAAAATTCTGATAGCTTTGATTAAAAACACTTTTGATAGCACGCTCTAAAACGTTTTCACGGTTAAAAGTCGGAATAACGACTGAAATGAGTTTACTCATGTTCACCTTGAACTAACTTATGGCCTTCTTTGAAGTCACTATCAGAAATCTCACGACTCCAAAGAGTATCGAGAATTTCAAGATGAGAGATATTCTTAAAACCACAAAGCGTCTGAGAAAGTGATCTGTAGTCAGTATTATATCTAATGGCAAACTCAATTGGATTAATCTCTCTAGATTTTAAAAAATTGAAAAGAGCAGTAGATTTTTGTACTTTTTCTTTCCAGTTACTTTTTTTCCACCATGGTGATTTTTTTCTACAGTCTGAATTCTCAAACACACTATCAACTTTTACACTACCAGAGAGAATTCCTTTATCTAATGTTCCCCACGCTTGTGTAAATTTATTTTCTTGAGAATCTATAGTGGATTGAAAAAGATTAGATTCTCCTTGAAGAAAATCAATTCCATCAATATCAAAATTTCCAAAGTTGCTAAGTCCCAAAAATCTAATTTTTCCATCTTGCTTGGCTTTTAATAGCGGTTTGAAAGTTTCTTCAAGTTCATATTTTGAATCTGGCCAATGGACCATATAAATATCAATATAGTCAGTTTTTAAACGTTTTAAACTTGAGTGAAGTTGATCGAGACATTTATCAGGATCGTTATTCATATCGACTCTTTTGTTTTCATGCCAATTAACGCCACACTTAGAAACTATAAGAGCGTCATGTCTTTTATTTTTAAGTGCCAGGCCCAATCGTCTTTCAGCTTCTCCAAAGCCATAAATAGGAGCATTATCAAATAGATTGATCTCACGATCAAGAGCTCTATGAACTAGCGAGTTGGCCTCAGAGTCGCTTATCTCACCAAAGCCATAGCCTCCACCACTTCCAGAGAGACCAGCACATCCAAAGCCAATTTTTGAAATTTTGAGATCTTTAAAGTTAGAAAATTGCATGGCCAATTCATAGCATTAATGAGAAAAACTGCAAAGTATGAAATTAATCCATCTTGCCCATCGCGGCGAGGCCCAACAATTCCTTAAAGACTTAGATGTAAATGCTGATCAAAGCATGGAGGGTCTCTACATAGGTCATGATGAGATTGTCCTCATTGGATCAGAGGGAATTGAAAATACATTAACTAAACTCTCCTATTGTCTTGGTCGCTTTAAAGTAACTGAAGTCTTAAATTTTGGAATAGCTGGAGCTCTTGATAAGAATCTCAAACTAGACGAAGTCTATGAAATTCGAACTAGCTACTGCTTTAATGAGAAAGTTCAGTACAAAAGCTTTCAGGCAAATCTTAAGGGACTTGATTGTATAACAACCAACAAGCGAGTACTAGATAATGATTATGCAGATGAGCTCTCAAATTTTGCGCCTATTGTAGATCGAGAATTATGGGCTGTTGGATTTGTATGCAAGTCTCAAAATATTCCATTTTCATCATTTAAATTAATCTCAGACTATGCCGGTGCACAAACAAACTGTTTTGATATTAAAGAAAAAGCAGCTGAATACTCAATTGTTTTGTCTAATACATACAAAGGGTTAATAACTAAGATCGATGTTGAACAAGAATACACGATTCCATTTCACCTGAGTTTCACTCATAAAAAATTAATTGATAAAAAAATCAAGATAGCCTCTAAGAAGTACGATCAGAGTTATCAAGTCGTTTTAGATAATATTAAGCTCAATGAAATAGTAAACTTTGAAATGAGAGACAAAGAAAAAGTTACTGAATTTCTCATTCGCTTAGAGGAATATATAAATCCAATTAATCACAAAGCGCTTAACCTTCTAAAAAAAGAGATTGGTGTATTTGAGAAGATTGGAGCAAAAGTTGTCCTAGACACAAAGCTTGAAAATGAAGACTTCACTTTGCAAATGAAAATCAACTCACAGACAAATATAGATAATCTTAAAAGAGCGTGTGATCAGTTCAGCTTTTCTAAATATCAAAAAGTTTGGAATGGTGAGTTCGATGTTTGAGAAGATCTTTATTGAAAATCATCTTATGGACAACGAAATCACCAAGAGGATTTTAAAGAACTTTCCTAAAGTGCCTATCAAGAAGCTCAATAAGATTGAGGATGTCTGGGGCCGAGTGAAAAAACCATATCTTCAAAAACGAGAGAGTTTGAATCTTTTTATTGGAGAGAAAAAAGGTGAACTTGTTAAAGAGACACCTGACGCATACGGCATTGGTCCAGAGAAACACTTCTATTTCATTCACGCCTATAATTGTATCTATGAATGTCAGTACTGTTATCTTCAAGGATACTTTAACACTCCTGACATTGTTCTTTTTGTTAATCACGACGACATTATCAAGGACATGCAAACAATAGTTGATGAAGATAATGATTCTTGGTTTCACGCAGGTGAATTCTCAGACTCTTTAGCTCTTTCTCACTTAACTCTTGAGTGGGACCAATACTGGGATTTTTTCAAAAAAAATAAAAAAGCAAAATTAGAACTTAGAACGAAAGCCGTCAATCTTAAATCGATTATAGATTTAGAGCCTCTAGAAAATGTCTATATTACTTTTACACTCGCTGGATTTAAAGAAGGTAAACTGTTTGATCTCAAAACTCCAAGCGTAAAAGCCAGACTATCAGCAATTAAAAAACTAGCAGATAAAGGCTTTAAAATTGGTCTACACTTTGATCCAATTATCTATACCGACACGACAATGCAAAGCTATAAAGAGCTTGTTGACGAAATTGTAAAAGTAATACCAGCACCTCAATTAGGATATATTTCAATTGGTGTCGTGAGATTCACGAAAGATGTTTACCGCGAAGTAGAAAAAAACTACGGTGACTCACAAATGTTACAACAAAATTTTACGAAGAGTTTTGATGGCAAAGTTAGATATTCAAAACCTATGAGAATGTGGATATTAAATTCGGTTAGAGATATTTGTTTAAAAGCTGGAATAGAAGAAAAAAAGATCTATCTATGTATGGAAGATGATTAAATTTTCTTTAAAGGAAGATTTTCTTCAATCCACTCTTTGTATGGTGGAATATAAACTGCAAATGCTTTTTTTCCTTCTTTAGTTGAATGAATACCAACGAGTTTATTCTCATAATAAAGTGGTCCCCCAGAATCTCCTACAACACTTTTCTTGTCACTAAGCTCTAGATACTTATCTTTAACATCAAGGATATTAGGATTAGTCCAAGTTCTTTTATTCTTTCCAGCACGAGAACCAAATCCAAGTCGGTCAACACTTGCACCAATTAGATTCATTGCCGTAGAAAATGGAGCGGGCTTAATCGATTTAGGGACATTATTATCAAGAATAATGAGAGCAATATCATCTTTAAAGTTTGAGCTGTCTTTATTATAGCCTTTGTGAATGATAACTTTCTTAAAAGCGATTCGAATATTGTTTTTCGAGTACTCGTGTCCAAGGTGCAAGTAGCCTTTATCTATTCCAAAAACTGAATGTGCCGCTGTTAGGATCACGTTTCTTCTAATAAGAACCGCTGAAGAGGTAAACACACCTTTATCCCTAAACACTTCAATAAGAAGCGACGAGTTGAAATCATTCCAGTTCACAACTGAACTTTCATGCCCGTGGTCTAAATTAATGTCATCAATCATGTCAATCATTGATACCTCCACCCTTATATATACAAGATCCAAGCCAAAAAATCGAAATATCTATGGTTTTTTACAATAGACTTCGATATATTGGGGACTTATGAGTCTAAATATATCGAAATTACCTTTGAATGCCAAGGATATGCTTGAAACACAGGGATACTTTAAAGACACTCTGGCACTGAGTGAATCGATCTATAGTGCCACTATGTCAAAAAACTACAACGAGTTAGACCGACTATTTCAATTAGAAACCGCACCTGGTGGATATCTTTTTAACTATCTACTCCAATTTACAAATTTTGATGAAATGGAATTTATTATTAGTCTTCGTGAGTCAAAAAACGAATGGGAAGAAGACGGAATATGGCACGATGATGGCTCAAGAGTTTTGGCCTTCTCTCTTTCACTTACAAAAGATATAAATAGTATAAGCGGCGGTGATCTTCATATTCGAAAAAGAGGAAGTGTTAAGTCTTCAGTGATAAAACCATTTTCATTTGGAGAGATCATAGTCTTTCTCACTGGTACTTCTGGGTTTGAACATAAAATCCATAAAGTAGAAAAGGGAGAAAGACTTATTATCGCTGGATGGTGTTCTTAGTTTTCTAAAATCTCGCGGGCTTGCTCAATGAAAGTAGGATTAGTAAGACCATTATTCATTGCAACTTCCACAGCTGCATCAAATTCCATATTTTTATGACTTACAAGATGAGTAATTAACCATCCACCAATTCTATTAGCTGATCCACAGTGAATAAGAAAGAGATCATCCTCATTAATTGAACTAGATAATTTAGAACAAGCCTCTTTAGAAAGTGCCCCATCAATTACAAGTGGAAATTGAATATATTCTAAACCCAGAGACTTACACTGTTTAATTTCTTCAGAGAAGTCCATCTCAGACTCACCTCTCATATTGTATACTTTTTTAATCCCCATCTCTTTGAGTGGAGCAAAACTGTCTAGACTTGGTTGACCAGCACATAGAAGATTATCAACTTTCCACAGTTGCATAAGACCGGGGATATCTGTAATTCGTTTCGTTTCCATCTTTAGTTCCTTAGTTAGTTCGTTAAAGTGAGATAAATGATTCTATGATTGCATTTACACTTAGATTATTTTTATCGTAAAGCTCATCTGCTTTATAGGCAGATTGGCCGAAGTTTCCATCAATACCAAGAGTTTTAACTTTAAACTCTGCCTTAGCATTTTTAAGTGAAGCAACAAGGTTTGCCCCCATTCCTCCGAATACTTGATGATCTTCAATCGTAACAAGCTTACTCATATTACTTTCAAGTATAGACTTTATATTTTTAATATCGAAATCATTCGTTGAACTAATATTGAGAACAGTAACTTCTTTACCTTTTTTAGATAATTCTTCTTTTGCTTGCATCGCTTTTTTGATCATTGGACCACAAGCTGCGATTACCCCGGCTGAACCAGAACTCAGAACTTGAGACTGGCCTAGCTTAAAGTCAGTGTTGTCATAATTACTTGGATAGTTTTCACGACCAACAAAGAAGATATATGAATCAGCTTGAGCATTTTCTTTTTTAGCTTTTTCTATATTTTTAATTGCCTCACCCATAAGAGCTTCTGCTTCTTCAGAACATGAAACAACAATTGTTTTAGTGTGAGGTATTGAACCCGTTGCACTCAAATATGTAGTTGATTGGTGACTTGCTCCATCGGCTGCATCTTGAAAACCAGTGTGAGAATAAACAGCGATCATCGGACAGTTTGAAAGAGCGGCCATTATATGAGGAAGATTCCCCTTGGTTACTCCAAAAGCTGCGAATGTATCAACGACAGGAATAAATCCTGCTTTACTCAAGCCTGCGGCACAGCCGACCATATTTGATTCTGCAATACCAATATCAACTGCGTGAGTTGGATATTCTTTATGAAAGGCTGCAAGACCTGTAGATCCTTGAAGATCTGCTGAAACAGAGATCACTGGAAGCCCCATGCCAACTGCTTTTGACATTGCTCTTGAGAATCCAGCTTGTGCTTTCTCACTTACTTTTGCGCTCTCATTTTTTGGAGCTGCTTCTGGTTGTACTATAAGAGTGTTGGCCCAAGTAATAAGTTCACTTGGTGTTTTTCCATCAAAAATTTCATCTAAAAATGGAATAATATCTTTTGAATATGGTTTGAGTGGGAAACCGTGCCCACCAGATGCTGAATCTTCTGTAGACTTAACACCGTAGCCTTTAACTGTTTTTAAAATAACACAAACAGGTCCTTCTTTCTTAGAAAGCTCAATTGCTCTTGAAATTGAGTCAAAACACACTTGAAGGTCATTTCCTTTCTCTACTGTAATAATATTCCATCCAAGACTCTCCATAGCTTTAAAGCTTGGCTCCATTGAAAATGAATCTTCAGAAATTCTTCCTGAGAGTTTTGTATTATTGTCTGAAACAAGTAAAACATATGGAGCAAGTTTTCCGGCCTTATGTAATCCCGGAATTGCAGCGAATGCTTCTTTAGCCTCACCTTCCATACAAGCTCCGTCACTTATTGAACAAATTGTAACTTTATCTCCGCCTTTGAGTTTCTCACCTAGTGCAAGTCCTTGCGACTGAGCAACTGAAGAACCTAGAGGACCATTAGATAGAAGAACACCTTCTGGATATAAGTGACTTTCTCCGTGTCCTGTAAGTTTAGACTGAATACTTCTAAAACCTTTAAGTGCATCAAAGTTTAAATCTCCAAAACCTAAATTTGTTCTCAGAGCGTAAATTCCATTTTCGGCGTGACCGATATCGTTTACAAAATTAAAATGGTTAAACCAGTCTACTTTTTTAAACATAATTGCGTGCAGTGCACTCATTGACTCTGCCATGGCCGCTGGACCACCCCAGTGACATGCAGCGCCGCCGTTGACAGCACCAAGGTTCATAACAGCGAGAAGTCCACGTGTGGCCTTTGGACAGCCTACAACTAAGTCAGATCCATCACTATCTTCAATTGTTGTGGGATAGATCGGCTTGATTTTTGGAGCACTGTGTAAGTTATTTTTTGTATCAATAGCGTTAATCATGGTTTGAATCCTTTTGGTTTTCAAATAATTTGCCACATAAGTTCAATATATTAAACAATTTTTTCCCATATTCCTCTATTATTGACTTGCATTATCACATCAACTTAAGTAAATTTTGGGACTTATAAATATACTGTAAACGATAAAAGATACATAAAAGGATATTATTATGGCACGTACATGTGATTTGACCGGTAAGAGAAGAATGGTAGCAAACAACGTTTCTCACTCTAACGTTAAAACAAAAACTAACAAACAAGTTAATCTTCATACTAAAAGAGTATTTGATCCTGAAACTGGTAAAACAGTAAAGTTAAGACTTTCTGTTAAAGCAATTAGAACTTTAGATAAAGTTGGATCACTTTCTAAGTTTTTAAGAAAATACGCTAGCAAGTACGTTTAAGCCTGATTTTTAAATCATTCTAAAACGATATATTAAAAAAAAGGACTCAGAATTAGAGTCCTTTTTTTTGTCAAAAAAGCTAGGTAGTAATGAAGAAATACATAGATAAATTTAAAATTGATGCCTCTTACTTTCTTATGAATACCACGGCTCCCATTCCATTATTTGGAAAAAATCGTGAACTCGCAAAACTTGCACAAATTAAGTTTGATGAAATAAGAACGAGTTATAGCAATGAGATCGTTCGAGGTAAGAATTTTATTATTCACGAGTTTGGAGAAGGTGATAAAAAAGCCCTCGTTTGTCACGGATGGATGTCTTCTTCTGTGCATATGGTTAAACAAATACTAAATCTTGTGGAGCACGGATATAAAGTTTACGCCATAGACTTCCCAGGACATGGGAAATCCAAAGGCTTCAAGTGTTCTTGGAAAGACGCGGTAGAGGCCATTTTAATAACACAAAGACTGAAAGGTAAATTTGATCTTGTTTTAGGTCATTCTTTTGGTGGAGGAATGCTGGTCAATGCATCAGCTCTAAGTCATCTTACAGATGAGTTTAAAGATTTCTTAGATGCCAAACAGTATGTTCTTTTAGCATCAGCTTTAAGTGTAAATGTTCCCATTCGAATTTTCTCAAGACTCACTGGACTTAAAAAAAATTCACAATCCCATCTTAGAGATAAAATTACAGTCGATGCTAATATAGACTTTGAAAAGATGTCAGCAAGATATCTTCAAACGAACTTTCCAACTGACTCAAAGTTTCTCCTTATCCACGGGACAAAAGATAAAGTTGTAAAAATTGATGAATCTCGAGATTTTGCAAAGATGGGTGAAAAGGTAGAGCTGATCGAGCTAGGCGACATTGGACATTTGAATATTATTTATAGTGATAAGATTATTGATTTGATCAATGGGAAGCTGTAGTTTTTTTACTTATCTGTTGCAAATCGGAGTTTTAATAAATGATAAATTTACGTTTTACAAATATTTTAATCTTATCTATTCTAATTTGTTATCCCGTGAATTCAAAAACACTCTCAATAAGTATTGACGATGCATCACTCCCAAATGGTTTTTACTTTTCTATAGATGAAAGAGTAAATAAAATTTTAAAGGCATTAGAAGTTACTCAAACAAATGAAGCAATTATTTATGCAATCACGAAAACTCTCCAGTCCAAAGTGGACCTCCCCACCAAAAGTGGACAGTTTTCTTAGTGTAGTATAACTACTATCGAGGAGAAATAGATGACAAAAAGAAAAAATGTTTACACTGCCGAATTCAAGGCTGAAGCCGTTAAAATGATCAACGAATATGGGATTGAAAAAACCATTCAAGACCTCGGGGTCTCGAAATCCTCACTTGTTAACTGGTCAAAGAAGTCAGAATCTAAGGCATCATTAAACAAACCACTTTCTCTAAGTGATGTTTTAAAAGAAAACAGAAGGCTTGAAAAAGAAATCATGTATATTAAAAAGATCAACGAAGTTCTAAAAAAAAGCACGGCGATATTCTCACAAGGAGAACTTCCTCCTTCGAAGTAATAAATAATCTATCGGAGCATGTTCCAGTCATCTTTTTGTGTGCTCACTTTGATGTCAGCTCAAGCGGTTACTATTCGTGGAGAAAAAGAGATTCCTCGCCAAGGGATATTAGTCGAAAAGAGCATGTAAAGTATGTTAAGGAAGGTTTTAAGGACTACAGGAGGCGCTATGGATCTCCACGACTCTCATTAGCATTACAAGCGAAAGGTATTTCAATTAGTGAAAATACAGTTGCTAAGATAATGAAAAATGAAGGACTAGTGGCCAGAAAGAAAAAAGCTTTTAAAATTGTTTCATTAAATGAAGAAACGGCGGTTGATGCTCATGAGAGAGTTTTTAAAATAGAAGATAAGAAGGATTTAGAAGTGAATGAAGTTTGGGCCGGAGACATAACTTATCTTCCAATTGATAATAAATTTCTTTATCTGTCGGTTGTTATGGACCTAAAAAGAAGGAAGTTGATTGGGTGGTCTCTTGATAAAACGTTGAGTTCAAGAGGTGTGATAAAGGCACTGAGCGATGCAAGAGCTAAGGAAGGAGTGATAGGAAAAGTCTTTCATTCGGATCAAGGAGTTCAGTATAAAAGTTTAGCATTTAGGGAGTTGCTTAGTGAGAATGGCATTCAAGGAAGCATGAGTCGAAGAGGGAATTGCTACGACAATGCATTTGTTGAAACTTTCTTTAAGAGTTTTAAAAGTGAGTTGTTTTGGAATCAAAACTTTGAGAGTGAAGAGCACTTAAGATCTGAGATTTTTGAATACATTGAAAGTTGGTATAATAGAAAAAGAATTCATACTTCGCTTGATAATAAAAGTCCGTTGGAGTATGAATTAGAAATTAAAGCTGCCTAAGAAAGTGTCCACTTCTCGTGGGGAAGTCCA
>Ga0307982_1000761_pt1 | contig 25721 bp, 30 predicted proteins | sample OrgLakmetagen989_FD_201847 | JGI IMG/M metagenome (GOLD analysis project Ga0307982, IMG submission 201847) | Saline water microbial communities from Organic Lake, Antarctica - #989 | ecosystem: Environmental > Aquatic > Non-marine Saline and Alkaline > Saline | place: Antarctica: Organic Lake...
AATGCCCCTCTCCCTCCTGAATCATTCCGCACTTGCTTTGTTTGCGCAACGCACGCGCATTCCCACTTCTGCCCGCAGCATTGGCTTCTGTGCCATTTGGGTTTGTATTAGTTCGAGTTCGAGTAATTAGAGGCTTTCACGGATTTCACTGTGAGTGAAATATTTCACTTACAAATTCATGGACTGATCTCGCTGTACGAACCAAATTTGATCGGCACTACAGTACGGTACTGCAGTACAGAACTGCACAACCATTGAACTGGTTCTTGAGATACGATCAGTCCATGAATTTGTTAGTGAAATGTTTTGTTAGTGAAATTTCAGATCCGTGAAAGCCTCTATATTTTAGAGGCTTTCACGGATTTCACTGTGAGTGAAATATTTCACTAACAAATTCATGGACTGATCTCGCTGTACGAACCAAATTTGATCGGTACTACAGTACGGTACTACAGTACAGAACTGCACAACCATTGAACTGGTTCTTGAGATACGATCAGTCAATGAATTTGTTAGTGAAATGTTTTGTTAGTGAAATTTCAGATCCGTGAAAGCCTCTATATTGACCTTCATCACTTCACTTTTCACAACTTTTTTTCGTTCACTTGGTTCTTGTATAACACCAGTGTTGCTGTACAGCAGGTCGGTCATCAAATAGATCAACGTAGTTTGATGTTTAGTACTGGCATGACCAGAAAGTGCCTACGAAGAGAAATCTCTCTCTGTCCGTCACTTCATATTTTTATCTGGGTACTTGCAGTATGTTCTGACATGTTATTACTAACATCAACTAGACGACGTTGATCGCGGTGCGGCGGACCCGCGCCGCTGCAGTCGTCAGATTGCCAGTTTTCTCCCTCTGCGTTCTCGTCATCTGCTTTCCAAAGATATATGATCCGCATTCGCGAATAGGCCAATTGTAACAGAGCCCCAAAATGTACAATAAAGCACGCTCTAAAGAACGCATCCGGCGGTTTATTCCAGTATTTACCGTGTTTTTTTTTATCGCAAATTTTCCCTAAAGGGAGGATTTCGGGGTTGCTTTGGATTGAATTCGTAGTCCGCTGGAGTATATTTTGTCCATTGGGGAGCGTTTTTGGAGGTTTTTTTTCCAGGGAATCCCTAGAAAACGCCGACCTCTTTTACCGTAAGCCCATTCGCGAATTTCTCGTATCCTATCGCAGCGACCGAGTGCAGCGCTCCTGGGAGGGCGAGAGAGAGGGGCGCGGGTGAAATCAAAGCCGGGGTTGCATTGAAAGCACTGGCTCTTCAACACCGACCTGTTTGGCTTGATGAAGAAGAAAGTTTTTACTTTTTATGACTACCTGTTGGACTTCTAATTCCGGCCCCTAGCCCCTAAGGGCCTGTGTCAAAGATATTAGGTTCTGTGCTGCTTTGCTTTGTATAGTTGCCTGTTAGCCTTCTGAATTCGAACCCTCGTGGGCTGTGTCGATAAAAAATAACCTCGTCAACGAACTACGGCGCATCCAAAACACGGGCATGTGCGCCTGATTAGCTTCTTTGATTAGCTTTGTGCTGCTTTGCTTTTTATCTCCACTTGATAGCTTTCTAATGTTCTCATTCCGGCCCCCCGAGGCCTGTCTCGAAACTAACGCTGTACTTTATAGCTACGTGCTTCTCATCTATAGCCTCCAAGCCTAACATACAAGTCTCATGCTAAACATTTGACCTAGCACTGACCCGAAATGGCCTCTTTGATTTTATTTAGTACATTCGGCGAGATTGCTTTGAACGGGGTAATGCCCCTGCTCCCTGCTGAACTTTAATCTTTTAGTTCTGTTCTGTGGTCTATTGCAATAGAAAGTATAGAAACCGGATCGCCCTTTCCAGATTACCTTTCACTTTCAAAGGATTGATTGGTTTCTATACATATAGCAAGAGGGGCATATCCGCATTTACCGATTTATCAATGGCCTCTTGGAACTACCTATAATAGTTGGAGGGAAAGGACGCTGTTGTGCTAAGTACTGCGGCTCGGGTTCCGGCAACACACGCATAAGCACGAATGAGGGTAACACTACTGTACCCGGGCAATTGCAAATATTATGCCACAGTCAAAGTCAAAGTCACTCTTTGCCTTTAGTAACGCATGAATCGGTTTCAAATGCGAGCATGCTCGGCTCATTGCTGATTAATTCATACTTCTCTTCCCGATAGAGCCAGTGAACTATAAATATCGATCTCTATAACCTTATCTATATCTCTAAAAAAACAAGCGGTACAGGGAGCTCATTACACTGCGCAGTCACGCAGAGTGAGGTCCGGAGATTGAGGGCTATCTTCGAGGATAGCGTGCCGCTGTTTGCGCATGGAGGGGAACTATCATGAGTCCCATCTCACTAATTACCTACCTCGGCCTATTGAACTCAATCAGAATCGGAATCGGCATCGGCATCGGAATCGGCGTCAGGCTCGGCATCGGAATCAGCATCAGAATCCGCATCAGAATCCGCATCGGAATCCGAACGCTCCGACTTAGATTCATCACTTGAACCCGATTTTGATTTATCTTGAGGTTCTTTGTTCAGCGCTGCCATAAGAGAACTCTTGAGGACGCCGAGCTCAGTAGCGAGGTTCTCTTCCACCTGATTGGTATGCATCAAACAACGCGTCAAAGGGTAGGAGGAGAAGGGCAAGGGGCAGACACTCATCAGAGAAATCTAGCGGGGGTTGGAATGATGCTGATGAAAACCAAGGAAAGAATGATTAAAAAAGCGCTTTGATTTGGGCATACATGCAGGAATGCGAGCACCGTGAAAGCATGTGTTCGAGTCGGAGAACACCAGTCAATCAACGGAAATTCAGAAAAGCCCAAAAATTAGTGAAGCTTCAGAAAAGAAGGACTTCCGGCAGACCAAGTGGCTCAAAGCCCTAAAAATCATCCAACCTCACGGAGACGGCCTCCCTGGTCGGCAAGCCTTTCGATGATTTCGGCCACCCCGCTCGACACTTTGGTCTCGACGATCGAGGTGGTGGACATCTGAGTGTGCAGGATGCGCCCGAGCCACACACCGCCGACGCCCCCGCCCTCGGAGTTCAAACGAAGCCAATTGTCCACTGCCAGCCACTCTGGGGTGAGATCGGCCACTGTGTGCAAGACATTCTCCAACCAGTCCGGAAGTGCGTTCTGTTGATAATCATTGATAAACATGAATGGGTCGCTAAGATGACGTGCCTCTCGTCGGAAATATCACGAACTTAACGCTAGCTCTCTGATATTCCTGAGGATTGAAATCTACTGAATATTTTGATGTGCTTTTATACCACCACCATCACCTACATGTACCTCTTCGGTGAGGCCAAGCGCATCAAGCTCAGCAACCAGCACGAGGCGGGTGCGCAGAAAGAGGCCACTCGCGCGCGTCATGGCGTAATCGTACGAGTCCGACACCACCGCGATCAACACGTTCAGCATGACAATCACCTGAGAATCCATCAAAAGACAAGTGTTGCCAAGTGTCAAGGAGAAGCAATCGCCGCATCTTCGTTTCGACATCTTTTTACTAAAGCATTGAGACAAATCATTTTCACATTTAAAATTTCGAGTGCTTTCAAAGAGGTCGACAAAGCGAGAGCAGTCATACCACAAAGAACATGAAGACCACAAACATCGACAGCGAGAAGATGGTCACGCCGGTATCCTCCGTTTCGAACATGTCTTGGCTGAATTCGCCCATGATCATCATGAACACCGAGAGGGCCGAGACACCAAAGTACTGGAAGGGGCGGGTGTCTGAGAATGGGTCGCTTTCGTCATCAAGAACTCCATTGCCGCCGTCGTCGAGGTCTTCCTCATTGCCGCTCTCAGATGAGGAAAATGCACGAGAACATGAGGACCACGATGGTCATGACCAGGGCAAACTCTTTGAGGTCGTTCATGATGGTACTCAGCGCAAAGACGAAGGTGGCCAATTTGATGTTCAACACTTTAATCGTGCCGAGGACCTTTTCAGCATCGAGAGAAAAAAGCAAAGAAAGAGACGGAGAAATATTATGGTTGAGAAGATATGTTCTTGCAATAGTAAAAGTCGAATAGTTGATGTCACTGCCGGGGTGCTCAATGAATGAATCTCATTCTCTATCACGAATTTGTTTTTTTCTACACTTCCTCCTAATTGCGTACCTTCAGCCAGACCGAGAGGCATCCCAGGGCACTAACTACACGGAAGGCAGTGGACTGCTGGGCGTTGGGGTAATTGCCGCCACAAATAGCCACCACGACAAAGACATTGGCACAGCCGGCGAGATCCAGCAGGTTCCAAGCATCGGTGTAGTATTCCTTGATTTGACCTGTATATAGACATGAAGGTGAGGCGACGCACATGAATCAAAGACTATCAATTGAAGTCATGGATAATTCAAGGCATTTCTCTTCAAATTCCCAAATGCATCATTTCTCGTCCTATTGACATGTCGCGTACCAATTTTGTGCATGCTTCGAATTTGCACCACTTCGCGCGCAAAAAAGTAGACGATTACGAGGTCCAGTATCGTCACGATGGCTGCTGATGGGCCACCACTTGTCAAAGCATCGCGGTCGGCGACAGCTAACAGGTAGAACACCAGCAAGAGGGCGACGCAAGTGAGATCGATGCACACCACCGCGACGGCCTGAGGACGCCCCGCAAGCTTCTCGTCGAGCACCTGTATTATATTCGAGCAAAAGCGGGATGAAGATGGCCAAAATCAGGAGCTGAACAAGTATCATCATAACAATTCGTTTGAAGAGAAAAGTGGCCGAGACACAGATGACAGAAGAGAGACAAGAACGACAACTTCTTCGATGTCTCGCACGACCGATCACTTTATTGCTGCATGTACCTGAGTCACAAGCGGCACGCCGACCACTTTCTCCTGCAAATCACCGGGCAAGTGAAGCATGGCTGGGAGCAGATTCGAAACACCGGCAAAGGCGTCCGTCAAAGCCGAGTACCCGTCCTCTTCGGATAGCGGAGTCACGGCGTCCTCGTTAGTGCCACTGCCCATGGTTGCTGCTTCTTCGTCCTTGATTGCGGTGGGCACGGCCACTGCAGCGACCTTCGATGCCACAACTTTCGAGGCCTGAGTTACCACAGCTTTCGAAGCCTGATTTATTCATCGACAGCACGCAAAGATCCAAACAAAACACGTAAAATCACATGAGACATGAAAAATAGCGAATGCAGACAACATTTTCGAGATCTTCAAAATAAATCAGAGAACAAGATAGAAGTCAGGTTCCACTTACTTCGTGAAGGTAATCCACAATGGAGTGCTGTGTATGGCGATTGTGATCATTCAGACGATCAACGACCCATTTTCCGACCGTTTCTGGCCGAAGGAGCACTTGTTGCACTACCTAGAAACGCAGTTTATGATAAATCTAAATTTCCATGGGGCATACGGCCAATCGAGAGCGTGGCTTAAAGTTACAGTGTGCGTGACTAGAAGTTGGGAATAAAGCTGGTACAGCACCACGCGCAGGCATATAAAGACATCTAGCCCTGAGCCCACAATTTTCTTGACTAGAGGACACTTCTGTACGGCCTGAAGCCTGAAAAAAATACATAAATAGTTCGCGTTTAAGTTTACCGCGGTTTGAAGAATTTTGGTGCGGAGTTTTTCGTCTTCGAGGTCGACGAGAGCTTCGAGCAAGAGGCACGACTCGGTGCTCCCTAGAGGTTTCCACATCACCACCTTGAAGAACAAACAACAATTACAAGTTGAGTTTTTTTTTGTTAAATTACTTTCAAAGGCTCTAAATTCTCTCGCGCCTTCGTCTTACCGACGGAATGCGGCGATTAAACAAGCTCTCAGTCTGCGCGCGATGAGTGATTCCCGCTTTCGGCACTTTGTCATAGACTTTACGGTAGGAAGTGCCGGGTGGGTGTAGAAGGTCGCCCACCTACAGTAGGTTTAGTCGCCCAGATAAGCTATTGTGAGGGTTGCACAGCATCACATATACACGCAACGCCTAATCCACAAGTATTTTGTTGAGAAGGGCAGCACTTCAGAAAAATAAAACGCCATATAAAGTGAATGATTCATTGAGAATTTGTATGGCATAGTACCTGCACCCAATCCATGATCACCGACTCATAGCCTTCGTCGGGCTCATTTTCCTTTGCGCCTGACACAGCTGGTTGTTGATTGTTTGAGTCGGCGAATTGAGACACGAGAGCCCGCCCCCCGCTCGAGGCCAGGCCCCACAGTTCCTCTTGGCGCTCAGCCCGGGCCTGGGCCAACTGTCAATTGATAAGAGCGGACGAACAGAAAAGCGAAGTCGAAATTAGGAGACACATTTGCAGGATTCAAAAGTATAACGGATTTGCGTCAAGAAATCAATGCGAAGTAAATGTCTACTTCTAATCACTCGACAAAGCTCAGTCCTAGGAGCTTCAAAAAGTTATTGATGGCATCTCGGCCTCCTTAGCATCCAATCAAGCAATTTGTTCAATTTCTTTTGCATAGTATATCTCTCTCATTTACCAATGATCCGAAGAGAGAGAGTCGAATTACCTCAGCTTGATGATTGTCGACAAAAACCGCAGCCCATCGATCTTCTCCTGGGCAAAGAGTACGGTGAACGAGCACCTCGCGCGCTTCCGACAAGGTCATGAGGGCGCCTCCTTGAGGGGGGCCTCCTTGAGGAGGACGAAACGTAGCCACATACCTGTGTATCCCCCCCCCCCCCAAATACATTTTAACAATATTGGCGAACTCACTTTGAGCGCAAAAGGCATCAAAATTGCAAACTTGCGCTTTTGGTGAAAGAAGGCGAATTATTGATCTCATTCGACGCATCACTCACCGCTGCGACTCATACCACGACAAGTTCAAATTAAAGCGTTCGAACCAAGTCCAGCCCCACCCTTCGACCTCAGGCGCCCCACCGTTGTTTGAGGCCGACTTAATGCTACTGCCATCGCTGCTAGTAGCAAACTTGCCAGCATTGCCACCCACCGCTTTGCCTCGGTTCCTTCGGCTGCTGTTCTTCACATTCTTGGAGTCGTTACGAGTGAGTTGACCACCCGGCGAAGTAGCAGACCGGATTCGGGTGTTCGACGGAGATAGAGGGGGGCTTTGATGGGTGATGCCATCTTTCATTCTGATGCTGGCTGATTTCCCGTCACTGGTCTTCTGGAGAGCACCGATGTCTTTGAAGGCTTCTGGCACATCACGCCACTCACTTCCGCTCGCGATAGCTGGCAACGGCATGGGATTTAGATTGGCCCATGGAACAGCAGCGCGCACAGCATCCTTCTCAACAGTAGACACCTACCAAAAGGCAGAGAAGCGCACCAGAAGAAGAATCATGAAATGCGCACAGAAGACACATCAAGAGTATTACTAAGCCAAGCGAGCAATTGAAGGTCTGAGTGCACTGCTGATGGTTATTGGTTAAAGATGCAATGCGAGTGAATCTACCGTTTCAAAGAACTCCAAGACCGAATCACGCTTCGTTGGATCATTCAGCCGCTCAACTACCCATGGACCAACCTAACAAAAAAAAACATATATGACATATCATCAGCACATGCGAACTTCCTCGCAGTGATATTGTGCACTACTAGTAGATTATCCTAGGAAATGTTCGCTCAAGCTGCCGTTTTCCCAAAACACCGATTCTCTCCATGCTAAGCTATTCCTCTTGCCATTTTGGAGTCAGCCAGGGCGCTTCGCACGAGAGGGACGCGCAGGAGGCGCTGTCGTATCTTTGGATCTTGCACGTCAAGCAGCGCCTCTGCAAGACCTGGGATAGCTGCAACGCGCTGCACCTGGCAAGACGGGATGAAGTTGGACAAATTAAAATTGCCGAATCACCGAACAAACGGAAACCAACTAACGGAAGTGCGTGGCTCTTCAATGCCATCAACTTATGCACTATTTCAATACCGCTCGTTTCTCAAAGCCGTCTGTTTGAGACTTCAAAGCAGTAGCTGAAGGTCCAAGACTGAGCAAATCCCGTTTGCCACCTTCAGCACCCATGCGGTATGTCTTGGGTAATTCGCTTTTTCCCCATCCAACCTCGACCTTTCCTTTGCTTGCTCCTTCATACTCTGTTTTCAACACCTGTTATGTTCAATCAACATCAATTGAGCGAACTTCCTTGTCAAGTATACTCCGTCTCTGAGCAATTCGCATGACAAAAATTATCGATCGGTGTATCTTCTCGTAAATTCAAAGATTGCTTGCCTCGCCCACGCTGCCCAGTCCTCCGTCTTCATCGCCTTTGTTCCAGTCCGGCCCTCGAAGAACGCGATCGCCCACAGCCAAGAGACCCACTGACCGTTTCGCTTGCGCTTCTACCTCCGCTTCGACGCTAGGGAAACGGAGGTCCTGCCAGTCGCACCACCAGGTATGGCCAGAAATTTCCCACTTCACTTCAGCCCCGGGACGATCCCCGTTCGTCCGCATGAAAACCACATCTTCGCCATCGATACACTCGGACGAATAGTAGGCGCCCGAAACCTGTGAGAAGGTCAACGGTTAAACTGAGAGACAGGCGGTAAAGAAGAGTGCAGGTATTGTGGCATAACCAAGTGGATGGACGAAATTAACATTTTGACATTTTAGTCTGCGCTTTTCACATACGCAATGAAAGTATACACACCTGCTGGAACACCAGTGGCGTGTTTTCTTCGATGAACGCAAAATCTTCAGACAGTTGAGGCAGCTTCAAGGCGCGTTCTGTAGCCTCCATGCGGGCAACTTGATGAGCGAATGGTTCTGCTGCCGACACTGCCAATGATGCCACTGCCAAAGAAGAGCGAATTCCAGTGGTCGAGGATTGAAAGCATCCTACACAAAGGTCGTAATCGCATGCGCGACAGCCGTGCGCACGGGTGCCTTCATCGATGCTAGTGCCACACATGTCACATCCAAAACCTGATCGGGGTATGACATACGTGGTCAGTGGGTGCTCACCGGTACCGCAACGTGGCTCGCCCGGCCGTGGAGGTGGAACGTAGATCAAATCTCGCTTGCCACCTTCAGCACCCATGCGGTATGTATTGCTGCGCCCGCTCTTAATCCATTGGACTCTCACACAACCATCTGATTCGCCTTCAGTCACCACGCCACGCCCGCCTGGTCCCCCGTCTTGATCATCCCACTTCCAATCTGGACCACGAACCACCGCATCGCCCACCGATAGTGGCGCGTAGCTACAAACTGTGTCAGTTTCACTTGTGCTCCCGCAGCATGACCAGTGTGGCGATGGCACTACGTCATCGCCGTGCTTGCACACCAGACCCTCGGGGTCACTTGCTTTAGAGCACCACTGCTTCCGATCCTGTGATCGCCATTCTCCGGCGTGCTCTTTATCTTTCCCAATCACCGTAGACATATCCCATTTGTCACTACCAATGCTATCTGTGCCTTCCGCGCTGATTTTAAACATTAATGCACCATCCTTCCTGCTCAAGGGCAGGTACAGGGGACCATGAGGAGGCAGCGTGAGAGCCAGCCACGCACCCGTGCGGTCTGGGTGGCCCAACGGATGGGACGCCTCTTCGAACAATATATCACTGCTGTCGCGAGCTGACACCATGATGCACCATCCGTCAGCAATTGAGTCGTGTTCTTCAAAAGACTCGCTGTCCTGAAGCGTCGCATATGCCTGTGGCGCCAGCTTCAACCAATTCCCTTCGACCATTCGCACGGGCACGAGATTTCCCGGGAAAGAACCTGGCGACACGGTGCCCACTTGCTTGGTTTCGAGGCTTGCTCCCTGTCTTACCTTGACATGAGAATCGGTCACAAGGCGATACCAGAGCAAATTCGTGGCATCTTCAGCACTCCCCTCTTCAGCTGCAGGGCCTGCAACGATTTCGCCAACCACAAAGTCGCCCATATCAGGCCCACGGCATGTGTCGGCACTGAGTCTATCATCCCATGCGATGCTCTTGCGAAAGGCCACACCAACTGCTGACATGCATTCAAAGGCTTGTAGCGGGCCACGTAAGTCTTCCCAAAGGCACCAGTACCTACGAAGTCGATGGTTACAGAACGGCAGTCTTCATAAGTACGATTTGATTATACTACATTAAAGTTAAAAGCAAATTAATGCATATTCAATGTAAACACTTACACAAATCCGCCTTCCCACTGCACTTGTGCTGGCGTTATGCCATCATTCGATGCAACAAATGCGACCGGCGCATCATCGATGCACTCGTCCGGATAATCATGTGATGAGGTTTTCTTGAACACAAGCTTCGTATTAACGACCAACTTGAGTCCACTTTCTGCCGACAGCGCAGGAAGGGTCCCACTCTGCTCTGATTTCAATCCAAAGGCCGACGACACGAAAGCTTTCGTTTTCTCAATTACTAGAGTTTATTAGAAAACACGCACAAACAAGCTCATAAGATAATGATAGGAATTTTGCTGATTGAATTCACCATTCTAAAATTTCATATTCGACAATCACCATCAGGATTAACTTTTACGAGACTTTTCTCAAATATTCTTACCGGCTGGATTCCAAACTTTATCGCAGACCACCACGGCACCTTTGTCGGTAACGCGTGTTACTTTTCCAGCAGTGCCCAAAAGAACTTCCATGCTGTCAGCCCATCCGCCGTGGCCCTCAGCAAGCCGTTTCACCTCCGCCACCGCAACTTTTTTGATTCTGACGTGGTCCCCCACTTTGAAAGGATGCACCACCCGACGAAGTGCACCTTCTTCATAAAAAAAACTTGTTTCGTTGAATCTAATTTTATAGGGCTTACTATCTTTGTCGTCTTGCTGGAGAATCGTTGTATCCCCGGGCTTTAAAGGGCCATTTTCAGCATCGCCGAAGGATTTGTAATCTTCAGTGAGCATAACACGCTCTCCAACTCGAAGACGGTCTGTCGAAGTAGCTTTTTGTGCTATCTCAGGAGGTACGACTGCGGAGATAGGCGCATAGAGACTCTTGAACCTGGTGCTAGTAAAAAAACTTCCAGAGATCGAGTGCACGGTGTATTTGGCCCCTGCGCTAAATATTAGCTTCGCACCCGGGCAACGTTTCCACTCAGCAGCACTGTCTGAAATCTGAAAAGTGACGGAGTCTCCTAACTTCAGATAGATTTCCATCATCATTGAATTCCAAGTATACCCTGCAACTCGGACATCCCCATCTGAATCTATATTTTCAATTTGGCCTGCTGAGCCTAGCAAATGCTCCATGCTTGGAGCCCACCCACCGTGACCTTTTGCAAGCTCTTTAGCCTCCGAGACAGTCATACTTCGTATGCGCACGGTATCACCTTCACGAAAAAGATGAGGTGCAGCGTCTCCAAGCTCATAACAAGGTCCACAGAGATCATAGTCGCAACCTTCGGTGCAGCGAAAACGAGGGCTACCCCCTCCACCCGACCCGCGGCATCCTCCAGGACAGGAGCGACCATCACAATTCCAGCCTCCAGCCGCATGCAGAGCGAGGGGGTGATCATGCCAAGGATGCAAACTTGCTGAAGTCACTTTCTTCTGGGTTCCTTCACTGGATGCAAGTTTTTTCACAAGCGCAGGATTCCATATCTTATCCAGAACTTTGACGTCACCGCGCGGCGTGAAGCTTTGGATCTTCCCGCTCCGCCCAAGCAAGTCTTTCATTGAAGAAACCCAACCTCCATGCCCATCCATCAATTCTTTAGCTTTACGTTCTGGTACCCGTCGAATTTCAACGAGGTCGCCTTCTTTCATAGGAGACATTTTTTTGGGAGCTTGTTTCTTGATGCTCATTGAATTCGCTGGCTCCGAACCGCACTGAGAAGCAAAATACGCAGCCTTCTTTTTCAAAGAGGAAGCGCTTTTCTTGGTACTCTTTTTGGCAACCATAGCCGATGCATCACCGGGTTTACCTCTAACATCATCTTCAAGAGTGTGTGATGCGCCTGACTGTCGCTCAAACCACTTTAAGAAATGATGCTTGTACAACGGGTGACAAAAAAAGCGAAACCAAATCTCGGGAGATGTACGCCAAAGCCACAGTATCGTGTAAAAGTCACCCTCCTCGCTTGGATCAGAGCATGGCCGAAGGGTATTCACGCGAAGTATCCGAGACGAAAGCATGGGGGCCGCGTAAACGTATCCGTCATTTCCAAGAACTCCACAGCCATTTGCCTCAGCGGAGTGAACAGCGCTACCAATCAGCTTTAAACTGGGATCTTCGATTTCGACATCTCCTGCATTCAATGCACCGTCAGCGCCATGCTTGTCCTCTCCAGTGGCTTTTGCTTCCAGCTCTTTGGCAGCAATTTTAGCGTCTTCGCGAGCTTTGATTTTTTTCGAGTGGTTCTCAAGTGCCTGTTTAGGCTCAATCCGAAGTATTTGGTCTGCGTTGGGTGTAAGGCCATAAGCCACTGCGTCGGAACCCACGACCGTATCAGTCCAATTCAACGGCCCAGAAACGAGATTGGAGGAAACCAGTGAAGTCTTCTCTGTAGCGCACTCGAAAATTAGGACTTTACGATCTCCAATTTCGCCCGGAGAAGCAACAATGAAGCCATCGCACAAACAAGCATTGAAGAATTTTCCACCATCACGTAGTGAAATTTCACTGCCAACTGTGCTCAAAACTGATGAACTGTCTGATTCCATATTTTCTGACTCCAACTTCTCTGAGCCCAATTTCGCAACGTCCATTTTAATTGTGCTAAACTTTGCTGGGCTCATCTTCGCTGAATTCATCTTCTCAGCAACCAGTTTGTCTGGGCTAAACTTTAACAATTTCCGTGCGTTATGGGGTGTAAAGTATACACATCCTTTGCTAATGCCGTCTTGAGTATTTGCGCATGATTCGCATTGACGGCCTTTCGTAGGGTCACATCGCCCAACTGATTCCGGGAGTGCGCCTTGCCCGATATCTCTGCCACAATAATACTTTCCGTCACTGAGTTTCACGGAATACCCGGCCTCGTTTTGAGGGACGAACACTGCTCCCCACCATTTCATGTCAAAGACTCTTTCAATCAAATTCGCCTCGCCGACTTGTGCCACCGTGGGGTCCCTGCCAGTTTGAATCTGCAGAATGTGGTTGTTATTACAAGGAGCACAGTAGATGCTTTTATCGAAAGGACAGAGAACTCCTTGTCCCCACTTAGAGGGTCCTTCGTATTTACCACCTATGAATTGGAAGTCACCGGGATTAAAAGGGTTGATGCGGAGTACTTGAAGCGCGTTTCCAGGGATTCCGTATATGAAACCATCAGAACCCAAAACTGCTGAAGTATATAGAAGTCCTGGCATTTCTTGTAGTTGTGAGGCAGATGAAGTTACTTCTTCTGATAAGTGAATCCGCCGGTGATTTCCTGTAAGAGTATCCAGCATCAATACGCCTGCAGCGAAGGTGCTCTTAGGCAAGAAGAATAGGTTTCCGCTTTCTGCTTTGACTGCGGCATACCACATTAAGTTTGCCCCGAAGTCGACCCTGATTTTTTGAACATCTTTAGTTTGGCGCAAGGGTCCAAGACTCAAGCCTTTCATTGTGAGGTCACAGAGCATTGACCGCACGGCTAACACCTCCCGGGACACCGGAACACCGAACCCAGCTTCGTCGAGAGCAAGCAAATCTGCTGAAAAAGCCGCAGCTGCCATGGCCCACGAAGGGCTCAAGCAATCCATGCCAGCACAGGCATTGAGAGGTGGGGAGCCCTTCTTGATCTGCTCAGCGAGCCATGCGACGGTGTCTGAGCGGTAGTGCGCATGGACCGCGCCGGCGAACACAGCATGAGGAGCACGGCGCCACAAACTCCACATAAATTCGTCGTTGCAAGAGGACAGCTCATCACGTAGCGGGCTCCCTGACAGCTTGTTCAAGCATATGCCAAGCTTGCTGTCCTTCCTCGCCCGAATGTACACGTTGGCGCCGCCATTATTCTTGACATTTTGAAGCCCAAAATTTTCATGTTCTGCGGCACCGTCATCTTGGGGTTTTTCGAGCAAGAATGATCCACCCCCATAAAGAAAGCCTGCACCATGATTTTTCTTCGACTCCGAGTGCTCCCAAATTGTAATCCATGGCTCCCCGCCGGGAGCTCGTGTTGTATTCTTTCCTTCAACGATTTCTTGCTGGTTCAGGAACATGTGCACAAGATGTGGAGCAGAAATTTCAGATGAGGTAATGACACGGCACGGTGTGAGCTTATCATCTTCTGTTTTCTTTTTGTCCGCCAAATCAATCGCGGACTCGAGGTCGACTCGCCGAATGACCATCCAGTGCCGGCCGTTCCCACAAGCGAACAAGTATTCCTCGAATTCTTCCTTAAGAAACAGCTTTGACCAAGCTTGCGCTCCTGAATGGACCTCACCAAAATACTCCTGTCCGCTGCAGAAGTAATTCAATAACAGTGTCGGGGATGAGGAAAGAGTGCTCCACAAAAAAACAAAAAAACAAAAAGCTGGGAGGTAAGCAAGATTTCTCTTACTATTCTTCAGAGCCACGAAGGCGATCTGTAGCAGGGTGCCATTTGTCACCAGCAGGGCAGTGACGAACAAGCTGCCAGCCATTTTCCACGAGGTCGACGTGTGTTGGGAGGCTGCAGCCAGCCACTCGAGGAGGACGTGGGGCTGACGGGACGTGCGCTTCTTTGGGCACTGGCGAGGTCATCGAAAGATCGAGTCAATATCGTTCAAAGCTGAGGTTGAGCGTATCCTAAAAACAACGTCGCGTCCTGAGGCACAGCAACTCTGGCGCTTGGAAGAGTCTGGTGGCTGGCCGGGGGAGCAGCCGGACTCTTCAACTCTCAGATGAGGCTGCTGCTGGCAGCTGCTGGATCGCTTTCTAAAAAGCACGAAAACACGCACCGTTGACCAATCAGCATCCTTCGAAGTTAATTGAATACATCGTACTTTTGAAATCAGAATCAAGTACTGATCCTGCTCTGCTGGATGTTTATTTTAGTTACATCGGCAATACATCGGCCCTCCAATTCCAGTCCTTCGGAGCTCGTGTTATAAAGAGCCGCAGCTAGGATTGCCTATACGATAAGCAAACATTCCACCTCATCAGTAGCGCTGACGGGAGAATTTTGACATAGGCCCAGGAGGGCCTGGAAATTAGGAGGCGGGCATGTGCGCCTGATTGGCTTCTTAATTTTAGTATGAGCTCCTTTGCTTTTTATCTCTCCCTTTAAGCTTTTTAATCCCAGCCCCTCGGGGCCTGCCTCAAAAGGTGTAAGTACTAAGCAGGGCAAGAACGAGCGTGCCATTTGGACAGCCATTAACACCATGGCCATTCGGGTATGGCTTCCTGGTCAGCTCCTCTTCTAGTCCTGGCTCCTCTTTTCGTATAACATGCTTTTCTTTGTATCTCTACCTGTTAGTCATCTAACTCGAGCACGTGTCGAAGTAATAAGCGCAAAGAAGAATGCACGAAGATGAGTTCATAATAGAAGAGGGGCTAATCAGGTACAGATGCTCGAGCGGCCATGGAAGTGATGATAGCAGTCCAAAGTGGCCCTTCTATGCTTTGGAAGTGCTGCTCAAGAGAAGAGTTCCCACCCGCAGAGGAGGGGGCTACTGTGAAGGCCGCCAGGCAATCCAGAAGAAGAATCGCCCACCTTAAGTAATTCCATTACCCCATTTGCGTGAAAGATTCTGCGGCTTCCGAAAAGCCGATGTCGTTGGATGTGATGTGTTTGCGAGCCATTTCCCGAGCAACGAGGTCCAAGACGAGACTGAGGTCAGAGGATGCACCCCCGTATCGGTCAATGACTAGGGCAAGAACACGGCCGCTTGGCCGTTCTCATTGATTTAGCTCTCTAGAGGGCCTCTTTGTTGGCCTTGTTACGTGCCATGCAGCTCGAAGTCGACCTTCCTTGTGCGATTGTGGTACTTGTGTGCTTGCTACTTGTTGATGGCAGCTTTCGTACTCCTACAGTAGCCGGCCGTAAAATCAAGGATGCCCTTTTCCCGTTAACCGCTTTAAAGTCCAGTTCATTGCTAAAGTCTCAAAGTCGTGATGAATACATCACGACAAAAATAAAACAAAGAGATTACATTAGGACCAACCCCTAATATAACCCTTCTATCTTTTTCTCTCTCTCTCTCTCTCTCTCTCTCACGTCTTCTTTCTACTACTCGCGCTGTGGAGTAAACAATAGCTCGATTGTAATGGTTGCTGGCACCCCCATCTGTGATAGCCAGCGTGCCATCTGCGGTTAGTCAATCCGAAGAATCATTTCCCATATGCAGTAAGCTCATTAGCCCAATTCCATAACTGCAGAGTTCGAAGTAGTCCCTTACTCTGCGGGCGAAAACTCTTCTTTTGACACAGGCTCCGAGGGGCAGATATTAGACCGCTATCAGCAATTTCATGGCCACTCGGGAATGTATGCTTGATTAGATTCCTGGTTTGAGCTGCTTTGTTTTTTAGTTCTACCTGCGCTTGCCTTCTGACTCCGGCACCTTGGGGCCTGTGTCAAAATCGGCTTTTATTATACAGTAGATCAACGAAGTTATTATTTTGAAGGGCCGGAAATGAGAAGGCTAACAGGTAGAGCAGAAAAGCAAAGCAGCGCAAACTAAATCTAAGAAGCTAACCAGGCACACATGTTATTATTTTGGACGTGAGATCAAATACCGCTACCATTGCTTCCACGGCCACTCGGACGTGTGCGCCTAATTAGCTTCTTAGGTAAAGTTTGCGCTGCTTTGCTTTTCTTCCCTACCTGTTAGTCTTCTAATTCCGACCCTTTGGGGCCTGTCTCAAAAAATCATTACCATAAGCTCGTGGAAGTCTTCCACATCAAATTTTTTATGTGGGTAAATAAGTTCCGGTGTGTTCTTGCTGACATTTTGATGCTTCGATGTTGCGATTGTCTCGAGTTTTTGAGACAGGCCCCGAGTTTGTATACTGCAATCAAGTCTCAGACTGTAGACCTTCTGACACTCTTTGCACAGTTCCACAGCATCCACCCAAAACAACATCGTTGACCACGGTGCGACTGTGCGACGCCGTTCAGTGCGCACTACCAAGAGAAGATAACCTTATTACTATGTACTGTAGTATTATGCATGTGGTCAACTACTGCCAAGCTTTGTTGGCTTGTGGAGGTAGTAGGGTCTTGGATTTCCCGAGGTGGGATTTCCAACTCGGGATTTCGTTGGATTTCCAATGATGGAATTTCAAAGCTCGAAAATGGCCGTTTCATGGGAAATCCCTGGAAATCCCATACAGTGGAGGTAAATCAAATACAGAAGGATTTTGAATATGAGTGAAACTGAACTTCTTTCAAGGCCAAAGTGCATCAGTATAGTGCGATCTTGGTTTATACCTTAATCCCCCCTGTTAGCGCACCTCGGGGGTGTTTTGGCTAGGCCCCTAACTGCAGCGCCAGCCCCCCCGTGTACTGGGAACTTTCCGCTTCTTTGTATGGGGCAGTAAAGTGACTGCTGTCCAAGGGGGGTTCTAGTGGCGCCATAGTAGCAATCGGCTACTGCTCAGTATAATCAGTATACTGAAAGCCGGGATTCTATGGGAAATCCCGGAATTTTGGGGAAATCCCAAGGCAATCCGCGATCCGCGGAACATGGGAAATCCAAGACCCTACGGAGTAGTTTTAGTTTAAGTCTAGCTAGCTAATGTAGCTAGGAGCTAGCCAGAGAACTCACAACTCACACTCGTACGCTCTGCGTGGCCTACAGAGAGTTTAGAGCAAGCCTATCATCTGGGGTTAAGTGTTCTGGGCATAAGGGCTTTGAAAATGGCACAATTTTTCAGCCCACTAGCCTTCGTGTTGCGACCAGGTCAGAGACTTAGCGAGCCTTGAACTGTTCTAGCCCTTCTAATTCAAATGATATAATCATCCACGAACACTCTCAAATTCATGTAAGTCCTCCGCATCTAAGTTTGAAATGTATGTCTCGTGGTTTGTTTTGCAGCGGCTGTGCCTATAATGGGTGGGTTCGCTGGTCTGTTCTATGGAGCCTACGATCTCACGCTTATTAGCTTCGGAACAATTGTGGGCTCTAAGCACCACAGCGAGTGTTCATTCTCACACAAAGTGACGACATTTACTGGTGGATTAGCTACATCTATCGGCGGCGTATACGCACGAAGCAAATTTGATCCTCCGCCACCGGTGCCAAGGATTGACCCTAGCCTAGTTGTCAATCGAGGTGCAATGAGTAAATGGGTAAAGTCGACAGTGCATACCATAAAAGCTTTTCCTTACACCTGGTATGCGTCAAGTACAGCATTTGCAGGAGTTGTGACCGGCGTAACAGTGTGCCTGACGCGCTAGGGCACTTGTTGATGGGCATGTTACCAGGCAGTGAAGGTTAAAGTAACTAAGAAGGTCAGACATGCTTTGTGCGTCATCTCATTTTCGAAGTTTGAATCGATATCCAAAGTACAAAAGCACCAGGGAACGCGCTCAATTTAACAGCTTTTCACCAGTGAATTGCCGCGTGACATGTTGATGCAACTGCAAACTCCATGTTCTTCGATATGAACTGTATCGTGGATGTTTATAGCACTGGGTCTAGACTGGGGAACTGGTGTTGGGATTTGCAGTCGCTTTCTTAAAAAAAATTAGGCTTAAAAGCACAGCATCGCCAACATCAGGGGCCCTCCCTTATTACGGATTCTTCTGGTGGGCGGTATTGTTTTTCATAGACCTACTTGCTGGATACTTGCCAATGGCTACTTGCTACATTATATGCTCCCGTTTTTGTGGCGCTTTCTGGGTTCCGGCGCCGGCTCCACCAGCCACGCAGCCACCAGCCACCAGACTTCATAATGGATAACTCCGGCGCAAAGCCCAATGGTAACGCTTATAGTAGAGCGGGTTGCAATAGGAGTGATACTGGCATCAATTAGCAACAACAACAACATTCCACCGAGCCATTAGGTGTGGAACTTTCTGGAAACCGCAAGGAAATTAATGATCATAAGTTATTAGGGATAAATTTACTACCTGAGTATTAGTTTAGGTAGTCGACTCGCCGGTTTCGAACTTCTAACATGGTCGGTTTCATTGGACTGATGAGATCTTTGCTTATCGCGAACTCGAATCACAACAAACCCAAGTAACGTATAAAAGCCAGTGCTCTGCCAGAAAAAAGTGCACGTGAATGCCATGCGTGCGAGTAAAAATATCGCAGGGCACGGAAGCTCGGGCCATTTTACTCCTTGGACCTGGACCGCAAGCCGTTAATGCTAACCCTTATCCGTTATTTTCAAATTTTACGGCCGTACGGCCACCTCGGAATGTGTTTCTGATAAGCTCTTCTTTAAGTAAGCCCAAGCCGCGTTAAATTGAACTCCCTTTCTGTTTGCTTCTTGTTAACTCCGTAATTCCGGCCCTTTGCCTTTGTGGCTTCATGCCCGTGTTAAAATCGTGATAAGTAAATAGTTAGTCCTCGGAGGGAAAATGTAGGACTTCCCGTTCTCTCTGCAACAAAAAATGATAGGCCTATCTAATGTTTGACCTATTCTACCTTATGAATGCCCCTCACATACAAAGAAACATCCGTACGCTGCCATAGCAAATAAAGGCGCTCCCATCTGTACAAGCCTAGTCTCCGACCTCGCATCAAATAGACGAAGTGTATTCAAGACAGGACATTTATCTCTGAATTTGAATGAAAGCCATGTTCTCAGATACCTGAGTTGCATACCAATCGTTCACTGCTTCTCTTAATCTAGTCGCTGTCGCTATCTCCACCAAAAAGATCCTCCATCATATCGGATTTAGGCGGCGCACTTCCTCCGTTGTCGCCCGTAAATGAAAGATCTACAACACCTTTGAGCTTTCCGAGAGTAGCATCAAAACATTTGGTTGGAGCTGCAGCAACAGAGGTTGTCGACTCGGCATCTTGCTCTAATGCAAGTTGCAATGCCAGCCGATCGGCCCGGGCCTCTGTTGTCGTGGCACGTAATGGGCCCCATACCGCTCGACCTCCATCGACGTGCACGCAAGCAGCAAAGCGGAGAACGTTTGACTGAGGCATACTGCCATCTGTGCTGTTAGGCAGGCCGAGGTCAAGCACGCCTGATTCTCCATTGAGCATGGCTGCCCAGGACCTCGTCTGCCGCTTGTGCCGATGAGGTAGTGGTGCTAATCTAGTGCACAAATTAGCTTCCGCGCTCATTGCTTGACCACCCGCGGATGAATTTCCTTGGGAGCTGGAGTCAAGTGGGTCAGAGGAAGCTGGATCAAGTAGATGGCCATGAGAGCGGAGGCTATCTAAGACTGCTTCCGTCGGTCGTAGGAGCTCCTCGTCGAGACCCATATCAGCGCAGCGCGAGAGCCAGCGGAAGGATTGGAGTGCGAGGAGCGAGGAACGGGCGCACCCTGCTACTGCAGCAGACACACGAGGCTTAGCAAGGGATGAGCTGCCAGCTTCTTGGGCTTCATATTGCTTGAGGATGGCGAGAAGTGGTGCCACTATGCGGTGCTCAATCAGGGCCGAATCGCACAAGCCTTCGCGCAGAAATGGGTAAAGGATTGGGCAAGTATTCCAGCCAGCAGCACGGCGAACGAAGTATGTCACCTTTTAGGTATACGCACACACCAAGAAAGAGACATTCGTGATGAGAATTGCAAGAGTGTAATGATGCAGCCAACAAACAAACATGCATTTTAAGAAAGCGCATTGTAAAGCAGTCGAGATTGAACAAAGAATGTATTGTACCATGGTTCTAACTAAACCAACCTCGTCTACGAACAGAACGGAGATTCTGCGCTCTTCCACCATCACGCAGTCCTGGCACGAGAGCACGAGGTGCGGCATGTTTGGTGGACTCAGCAGAGGTGCTCCTCCTGCCTCTAATGGCGCCACCCAGAAGCGAGGCAGGGGGCGTGAAGCAGCACCAGCAGAGCCCTTCTTGGAGGATGAAGGCAAAGCGACGGAGGGTGTGCGAAAAGGGTCAAAAGCAGCGACCCTCCCTGTAGCATTGGTTTCCTCGTCCTGGAACACGAAGTCATAGTCGTCGAGCTCAGCGAACAAAAAGAGCTTCACGATGGGCCTGCCCGTTGGCCCCACGCCTTTTCCCCAAGGCGACGGGGAAGCAGCCCTCTCTTTCGGGGGCTGCAGAGGCAACGCGACCTGAAACGTGTGCTCGCCGGAATCGTCCAAATGCCACCAAGTCAGAGCTCCTCGCTTCGAGACACGAGTGGCGCGGTCAACTCGCACGCCAAGGAACGGTTCAGGCAACCCTCCAATCTCTACTCCTTCGTTTCGCCCACTGGCCTCCAAGCCATCACCATTAACTCGCTGCGCCCTCCTAGCCATGCCGCCATCGCGACCAGGGCGAGCGCTGTCTTCTCGAGCAAAGAACTCTGGGCAGGGCCAGTCCAAGCAATCGGGCAGCACGGGCAAAGGAGGCTCGTCACTTGATGCGTCCTCTTGGTCGTCGCGGTGAAACATTTGCAAGTTCAGAGTGCGAGGGTCTTGCAGGACTTCTTCGAAGGAAGTGGCAAGCGCAAGGTCGCGGTCGTTCACGGCGTCTACTTTCGTTCCTGGCCGACCCCAGCCGCTGACCATAGCCACCTGATTCGTGACACCAAAATGAAGAAATGAGGCTACCTAGTTCTACGGAAGTTAAAAACGACCCAGAGACAACCTACGTAGTTATAAACATGCGACATTCAAAAGGCATTTCAAGCAAAAGCTGCTCTCTATCTCACTGGTAGCGAAGGCAAAGTCGATTACTAGATCAAATCTAATCACCTTTGGCTTTGGAAAATGATTCCAGCGCGGATCACATACGTAAGCTAACCCATCGCCGGAGGGTACCGCATCTATTACTCGTTGAGCACACGCTGCAGGAGCTAAAACTGGGACTCCATCAGCGATAAGTTGGGCCATTGCATCGGGATGAGATCCATCTGCGAAACTAGGCACGACCCGTGCTTCAATCTCACTTGCCATTCCGCTAAGGTCCAAGATGTCCTCAAGCCCCCATCCCTCAAGAAGCGCCTTAAGCGATTGGGTTGGTGGAAGATCCATTGTAAATTAGCACCGTGGCCTACAGGAGAGAGTGGTGATTACTACAGCTGTTTGAAATAGCGTGCTATTCCGAATAAATTTGAGAAGATCTCTAAACTATCTTGCCATCTCTTTCGCTTATTTTTAATCTTTGAGGACTTATTCAGTCAGTGTCTTGCCTTGAGCCTTGAGCACCTCTATTTGTTCGAGCTTTTGTACACGAAAGATCGATAGTATAGTATAGTGCGGCAACCGACGACCTCCCGATCTCCGATCTCTGGCTTCTCGCTGAATCGCTGAGTCATCTTTCTGCGAAAAAGAGAAAGAAGCAATCAAGCAATCAAGCTAGCGAGAGTGTTTTAGGGCTACATAGCTTCACTAACTACGGCTACAATAAGGGCTATAAATAAGAATCTAAAGTCCTCCAGTAGATAGAGCAATTTTGAGCATATTCGTTAACGACACCACTCAGGAAAGCGTAGTGTGGCTCGATTTATAAGTTTGACGACGTATTTGCTTGCTCCCATGGAGACCATCTTATCCAAGATTCTCTTCGATAGCACTCTCGAAACGGGCCGCGGAGCTTCGTCTCAATTGCGCAAGCAGTATGATCATAGTGGTGCTTGTGCACCTTCAGAATTTCTGCTGCACCATGCTCTCTTTATAACTCCTGAGAAAGCTAAAGCCGCTCGTGCCCAACTCTCGGGGCCCCGTTTATACGATTCGCTTCTCTCCATGGCCCTCCCTTTACACGAAGCTGCTCTCAAGTATCAAACGACATCGCCATTGGTGGTCAAAGACAAAAGTTGGGTTTCTTTGAAGGTTGCTTTCCCACCGGTGCTCCCCCTTCGTACGAAAGATCAGGGTGGCGTGGGCCTCGCAAACCCTAGCAATATATGCTACATGAATTGTGAGTCGCCTCGAACAGCATGAAGCAAGTCGTACTTCAACATCTATCAAAGCCCTCCTATGATAGTAATAATTCTTTTGTTTTTTTGGTAGGTGTAATCGCGCAGCTCTTCATGGTCCCCACTTTCCGCTCTGGCATTTTGGCGGCTTCAGCGGAGCCTGGCACCATACTCGGCGAACTCGCTCGTGTTTTCGCGCATCTAGCAGAGTCTCCTTGTGTTTTTGCTGACACAGCGGACTTGCACAGCACTTTAAGAGGTTTTTGAGAAATTAAATGTTAAAATTCTTCCTCATTGTACTTTTGAGAATTATCGGTTGCGTCATTATCACGTGCTCTGACTTCTTCTTACGTGTTAGACTGGCATGGCAACACGTTGTCGATCCATCAGAGGCGCGATGCGCGCGACCTATTCGCGTTAATCATCAAGGGGCTTTCTGGATCGTCAGTTCAATCTTTGCTCTGGTCTCACTTTGGGTTTGAGAAACAAGCGAACGGGCACACTCAGGCAGCGCACATCGTTGAAGTGCCCGTATATGGTTTTCGTAGTCTTCGAGATGCCCTCGCCTCAAACAAGGAGACTGGGAAAGTTGAAGAAATGGAAACAGCCGCTACAGACTTACTGCATGAGAAAGACGGAAAAGCAGGTGCATCGTCGAGTAACTTTGACTTCGCTTCCTTGCCGAGCAAGACAATGGTGATGCACTTGAAGCGCTTTCGATGGGATTCAGACTCGGATTCGAAGGCGAAGGTGAATGAATTATATTACGTAAACTGCTTGATTCGTTTTTCCAGCTCGCATGCTTCCTTGCGTAAGCCATTGAATTCACAATTGTAGCTGCTTGTGGCGCCTTCATTTGATACTTGAATTTGCTCGAAAACCTTAAAGGTTCATCAACGGTTTTCTTTCCCCGACCGCATTGATCTCGGCGGCGCATCTTGGCGATTGAGTGGTGTGATTATCCACATTGATCTGGCCGCGTCTGGCGGCCATTACTGGAGCTACATGCGTGAACGACAAGGTGAAGGTAACACTTGGGTGTGCATGGATGACGAAAAGGTTCAGCACTGGGATTTCTCCCGCCTCGACCAAGACTGCTTTGGTGATGACAACGATCCTGCAGCGCCTTCTGCCCTTTTATTGTGGTATGATCGAGTCAGCACTGATGAAGCACCAAAAGATGAGAGATCGACAGCAAATGGTACCGTGGAAATATCCGGTAAAGAAGCTCTTTGTGCTGCTGATTCCGTGCAAGAAAACTCTTTCTGGGTGGCTGATGTTCATGCAACGGCAGCGCGAGCTCAAACTTTGGGCTTCACTCCTCATGTTGCTTTGATGGAAAGGCTGCTTCTGCTCAGTGGCGACAATAAGGAAGTTGACGTAGACCATAGTATCAGCAGGAGCAGCGCTGCAGTGAATTGGTTGCGTATTCTCCTGTCTCACCCACATGCGCCGACACGCCTCGTTGCAACTCGACGAACGTGTGGTCTCTTGGGAGGATGGTGTTTGAACGCAAGACTTGCACTCTTACGAAGCCTCCTAATCGATTCAGAGCTTGCCGATACCACAGTGCATCTCCTTGAAGCTTGTTATTTTGCGGAGGAGGTAAATGTGTGCGGGTAGAAATATTCCGGATGGTTGGCTATATACTTTTCAATTCTTCGTCATTCATCCCATGTCCTCGAGCAAGTTTCAATCAAGATCCTATTCGTTGTCCTGCGTATGTACATATTTAGGCATGTGGTGCAAGTGTCCGTGACTTGTTTTGCAGCGTTGCAGCTGAGAACTCTACCCAGGGCACTGCTCTCGCCACTGCCCTCGCATCCTTTGCCGTAGATTCCTTCACAATCAACGAGGATCCATCGGAGGCAGGGGTGCTCTCTCCGCTCACGATTGCAGCAAGGGAGGAGGCGTGTGCTTGGATGGTAGCATTGCAGTCCCAGCTTCCGCCCTCTTTGAGCTCGCAGTTGTTATCAAGACTCACGGCAGTATTTCTCAATCAAAGCGAAGGAAGCTGTGGTCTCGGCACCGACTCTGTAAAGGCGTTAGGTGCACTCCTTGGTCGTGCCACTCTGCCCAAGGACGTAGCCCCTTCAGACGATGCTCTCACCACCTCGTTTCCTGCTGATGCCGCATGTGCCGCCTTACTTGCTAGCTCTGATTTTTCCATTCGATTGGCGCTAGTTGCAGGGCAGCCTGAGCGAAAGAGGCTTGTCGCTCCTATTGTGGATCGAATGGTGCGTGAAAGTCGCCCTCGAAGTGGCGCATTGATTGCTGCAGCTCTTTCGCTTCTCGAAGATGAAGACACTGAAGACGACAGATCGGATGCACACGGTCGCGGTTGCTTGCGACTTTTGATGGTCGTGGCCGCGGTTCATGATTCTCTTCAAGAGTGGCGCGTTGGTGTTGTTATGTCCGACCTCTTTCGCATGCTGCTAGCGTCGTCACAGGCTGAGGATCACAGTGGCGATGTCGCTCTTCGTATGCGCTTCCCTTTGCTCGTAGCGCTATGCAAGGGAAGTGGCCTAGCGCGCGCATGGATACACAAAAATGGAAGCTCAAGCGAATGTGCGTGGGTCACGGGATGGCTGGCGGCCGCTGATGAAGATTCAGAGGAATGCAACGTGGCCCTCCTCCGTGGGCAATGGGACGATCTTGTCTCGGGGCGCAATTGCTTCGGATGGACGGAATACGGCCAGGACGACGATCCCCGCTGGTTGATTGGGCGCCACGTGCGCCTGACTGAGGTTAACGAAGGTGCATATTCGCAGCTTGCTGAGAGGTCTGGGTTAGTGGTAGCATTTGACGTGCGATCTGGCTGTCACGTGCTTCGGAGCGCAGATCATAAGTTAATGTCACTTGATATGGGGCGCGTGGGGTGGGAAGTGG
>Ga0307982_1000763_pt1 | contig 25690 bp, 27 predicted proteins | sample OrgLakmetagen989_FD_201847 | JGI IMG/M metagenome (GOLD analysis project Ga0307982, IMG submission 201847) | Saline water microbial communities from Organic Lake, Antarctica - #989 | ecosystem: Environmental > Aquatic > Non-marine Saline and Alkaline > Saline | place: Antarctica: Organic Lake...
AAAGCAGCGCAAACTAAACCTAAGAAGCTAATCAGGCGCACATGCCCGAGTGGCCATGGAAGTGATGGTAGCGGTCCAAAGTGGCACGCTCCTCCATGCTCTGAGAGTGCCGCTCAAAAGAAGAGTTCTTTGCTTTTCTTCTCTACCTGTTAGTCTTCTAATTCCGGCCCTTCGGGGCCTGTCTCAAAAGAAGAGTTTCCGCCCGCAGAGGAGGGGACTATAACGAAGTCCCTCAGGCGATCCAGAAGAAGAGTCGCCCATCCCCGAGCAATTGCGTGACCCCATTTGCGTGCAAGCTTCTGTCTGAACAAGGCTTTGGCTTCTGCTTTTTTCCCGGAACCCTACTCTGCAGTGCAATGCGGCTCTACAGCAATTAAAGCTCGAAGGACAACCCGCTTCAAGGCCCTCTTACCTCGGCATCTGAGCAACATATAGTAGTGACTGTAGTTGATGATCAATAACGGCGGTGAGCTGCTTCTGGAGAGAACGATCTATGGATGGCATGCTAATATAGTGGACTAGCTAGTGGAGCAAGTACAACGATACAACGATGCGATTAGCGTGATTGGTGAAGCATCATGATTTGAGGAGATTTTGAAGAGATATCATTTTTGACACCACCTCATGAAAAGACAGAGGGATCGGATGTCAAGAAGATTACAGTGCTTACACATCCGGCGGAGATTGTGCCATCGCACTACACTCACTCTCTACTCACGGTCAACACTCATTGCCAGCCTCGAAGATATAATATAAAGAATACACTGCAGCGATATGATGCTCCGTCGCATTAGTTTGAGCGCCAGCACCTCCATGGCGGCTCGGCGCATGTCGTCCTCGGTTCTCAGCAACCTAAGTGACATGGGGCTCTCCGAGGACCAGGAAAGCTACCGGGATCTTGCGCGAGGTTTCAGTGAAAAAGAGCTCGCGCCGTATGCAGCAGAATGGGACCGCAACTCGCATTTCCCCATTCCAACGCTGCGTAAAGCAGCCGAGCTCGGATTTGCTGCCATGAACTGCTCACCCGAGCACGGAGGCACGGGACTGGGGCGGCGGGACTCTGCGGTGGTGGTGGAGGAGCTAGCTGCGGGATGCACATCCACTGCGGCCTACTTGACCATTCACAACATGTGCGCCTGGATGGTGGATACGTTCGGCACTGAGGAGCAGCGTGCCGCTTGGATCCCGCGCTTCGCTAGCATGGACATCCTGGCGTCGTATTGTTTGACTGAACCCGGCTCTGGCAGCGACGCTGCATCTTTGCAAACGAAAGCGGTGAGACCAGAGCGATGGATCATTTTGCGCTAATCTCTTTGAGATTGCTCTATAATCTGAATGCATATCTCATGCTCGTTGGGACCTTGATCTAGCTTCTACCGCTGTACGCCACCGTAGCTAGCTTGTAATACTAGTACAACACTCAACTTGGATCCTTCTTTGATTGCAGGTGTTGGAGGGCGATCATTACGTTCTCAACGGCTCGAAAGCGTTCATCAGCGGAGGAGGCGTCACTGACGTATACCTGGTCATGTGCCGCACGAATGATAATGCGGGAGCCGGTGGCGTGAGCTGCTTGTTGGTGGAGAAAGGCATGCCAGGCCTGAGCTTCGGCAACAACGAGGCCAAGATGGGCTGGAAGTCTCAGCCAACTGCTGCCGTCTTCTTTGACAACGTTAAGGTTTGTGCGCTAAGAGATTGTAATTGCGAAACATGTGGGTAGACTCGCCAGCAGTCCATGCATTCTCTCTGAGCGTGACTGCATGCTGATTTTACTAGTACAACTTTCATACAAATAGCGCAGGAGTGTTGACAAAAACATGCCCTCTTGACATGCAAGCTGCTTGCTCAACCTGCGAACACTAGGTGCCCAAGGGCAACCTCATTGGCGCTGAAGGCAAAGGCTTCAAGATTGCGATGGGCGGCTTGGACGGCGGCCGGCTCAGCATTGGCGCCTGCTCCCTCGGCGCAGGTCGGGCAGCCCTGGAGTGCGCGTCGGAATACGCCACCGAGCGGAAACAGTTCGGCAAAGCGATTTCGTCCAACCAATCCCTAGCGTTCAAGCTGGCCAACATGGCGGCGGAGTTGCATTCGGCTCGGCTGGTGTTGCGGCACGCCGCAGCGGCGATGGACGCTCTGAAAGGGCAAAACCCCGAGAACAGCCCTGCAGGGACCTGGCCCGGCGGACAAGAAGCGGTCACGGTGGCGTGCGCCATGGCGAAGCTCAAGGCGACCGACGCGGGCTTTGCCGTCTGCAACGACGCGCTCCAGATCCACGGCGGCTACGGGTACCTGAACGACTACCCTGTTGAGCGAATGCTGCGAGATGTGCGAGTGCACCAAATTCTGGAGGGCACCAACGAAATCATGCAGCATATCATTTCGCGGGCCATCATGAAGTAAACTGACGCCGATGATGAACGCGGTCACTTCATTTGCTTGCATTAAAGACCAAGGACCAGGGCTATCTCTTTGATCTAGTACAAAAGCCCAGTGCCACTGAAGCCAGTGCCATAAGCTACGACATCAAACTGCCATACTCCTAAATCCGAATTCTAAGCACTGAGGTGGAGTATCCTTTCGAATATTCGAATTAACAGTTGTAAATGGGGATGATGCGTGATGCATACGTAGATGAAAGCTGTAGAGAATGCGGTGTTTGAGTGGCGTTAAATTCTCGAAATTTTTGTGCTATGCTACGGTTTAATTGGGGGCTTTCGGCTTTCTTTGATTTCTTTCTATTTCCATTGCCGTACTTCTTACGAATAATAATTATGTAAAATGTATGATATAATATTAATATATAGTATTAAATTTAGATTCAAGGTTTGTTTTGTGCCCGTTGCATCGAATAGAACTCACTATACTTATAGCTACAGCTATACGTGAAAAGGAAATCGGGGGCCATACCGGTTACTTGAGGTCCATTTGTTGATCAAGGACCATGCCGGCTTTCTCAAATGACTACTTTTGCGTTTTGCCGCTGGATCAGCACAGCTTACAGCAGACAGAGATCCGGCCCGTATTTATCGATGTCGCCTTCTTCGCTGAGCCCTAAGCGCGGCGATGGCGCATGAGACGAAGAGCAGCGGCAGTGGCTACAGCTGCAGTAGCTGCCGCTGCTGCCAGGGTGAGGGAACGGTGGGTGCGCCAAAACGGCTGTTTTCCAAGTGGCCACACCCTTTCTTGCTCCTGCTCGTCATCATCGTCATCACCGCTGAGGACAGGGAACATCGACTCAAGGTCCTTCTCCTTGACGGTAATCACTTTGTTGCACTCTTCGTCGCTCTTGCTCAGCAAACCCGCCATCACGCCCTTCTTGCCGAGCGCACTGGCAATTCTCTCATGCTCGGAAAGGGGTGCAGCCACTGCAAAGCAACTCTTGGTTGGGTCAAACAGAGGGGGCACGTAAGTCTGGAGCGCTTTGAGAGCTTGCTCTGGCGTCACTGCTTGCATGCGAGCCATCAATCCGCGGCGGTAAGCTTCTGCGGTCGGCATGCCCCCTGCTTTACTCGTCTCATTGGTCAAGTAAAACCACGCGTTAAACGTGTCTCGCAGGGCCCCGCTTTTGTCTTCCCAATAGCCCAGCTGCTCAGAGCACAGAGACGACTTCGCGTTTTCGAACTCGGTGATTGCGAAAGGTGTGTTCCCGCTCGCATACTTGTTCACAATCGCAGCTGCAGCCGCCATTGCCTTGGGTGGGTCAGAGCAACGGCTCAAGTTGAAGTAGACGAGCCCCTGCTCCTTGCTGCAGTACAGGCTGTACCCGTAGGTCAGACCCGCGCCCCGTAGTTGCACCCAAAAGTCGCCTTCCAGCGCGGTCAAGTACTCCATCGCCACCGCGAGCGCTGCTTCGTCGGGATGCCCCCACGCTAGACCGGGCGCCACTGCCAGCAAGCAGCTGTTCTCAATGGAGGCCAAGCCCAGGACTAAACCTCTCCCTGTAGGGAGCTTCCCCTCGGCCGTGCACAGATTGCACACCCACGCAGAGGTCGCGTCACTGTCTGCGGCGACGAGAGGAGCGGTGTTACTCGAGTTGGTAGCAGCGGTCGCAGGGACCATGTTGGCGACCGCAGCCAAGAGTGAAGAAGCAGCATCGGGATTGGGCGCTAATTCGTTCAAATTGCCTGCGACGCGGAGACGAGGCTTGAGGATGCCACCCTTGGTAGCAGTAGTGGATGGCATAACATTCGAGTGGCACAAGGCACGACGAGCCGCCTCGCACTCGGCGGCCACCGCTGCTGCTGCTTCTGGGCCAGCTTTCAGACGCGCTTGCAGGCTCAATAGGAAGGCGTGTTGCCGCACCGGAGTCATGCTGGTACGATTGCTACCTTGCTCCAGCAGCATCTAGTGGGAAGAAACAAGGAGTGAGCTTAGAGGTAAGCACATACAATGAATCAAGAAGCGCCAAAAAGCAAATGTGATAGACATCCAAAAATGCAACCCATTGATAAATGAGAGCAACATCTTATTCTCTTGCATGTCAAGAATAAGATCCCCAACCACTTTACCTCCGCCATGGCAGCTCCGGCCATGGTGCCAGCAGAGCGCTTGGTTTCAGGAATGGACGCAAGCAACGAGGCGACCGCCACACTCAAGCGAGAAGGATCGAGGCGAGACCCGAAGAGAAGCTTGCGGAGCCACGAACAGGCGAGGTCCAGCTGACCTTTCTCTACTTTCACGTAAATCTAGAGTAAAGGGCATTGCCATACACAATCACCGTACAATGGAAGAAATACGAGTCGCCGTAAACGAAACGTATACATTCTACGCAATGAAGTGAAATAAGAACTGTCCATACTATGCATGTCAGCGCTATGTACAGTGAACCATCCGCCTATCTATCTCACCCGCCAGAACTGCCCGAACGGCCCCGGCGAGAAGGGGCCACTCCCACCGAAGCCAGCGGAGTTGCCCCACCCTACTAGGTCCCGCTCCAGAGCCGAGGCGGTGGCTTCGTGGTCGATCTCAATGGATAATGGGTCCGAGGGATCACGAGTGGGCAGCTTGAACGCCACCTAATGTAGTAGAAGCGAACAAAAATACAAGCGAAACCAAGCACAGCTGAGCACACGCGCCGTATGAACTATTCACTTGCGCACGTACACCAACAGTCTCAGAAAGCAAAAAATATTATAGCATTTGCTCACCTCAATGATCAAGGACAGGAACAAGCGTTGTTGGTTGGTGAGGCCACTCGTGTCAAACGCCACTTCCAAGCGCAAGAAATCGGAGGCAATGTGATCCAACTGCAAGTCAAACGGCCCGGGACCACCACCGCTGCTGTCAATTGCAGGTGGCGCCACTGCCTTTTGGAAGGTGTCGGACAGCTTTTGCGCTTCTTTGCCGTCTGTACTGGTGCCCAAGGGAACGAGGACATTGGGGATTTTGGATGAATCTACCCGAAACGAGCACACGTTGAAGAAGGGAATGTTGCTGGTGCTGGGCACGGCCACTTCTCGCAGCATCGATTCCGGAATGTCTCTGTTGTTTTCTGCCTGAGCTGCGTCTACTTTCGAAGCCTGCGCTGCCAGTTGAGCAGCACCTAGACTCGCACGAATGGCCGCTACGCGCTGCTGAGTAGCGGTTTCCAAAGCGCTCACTTTCGCGGAAGACGGAATTCCGTGGACGCACACCATAGGGCGCTGCAAGAACTGGCTATGTATCAACTTGCACCAATCAGAGGGCGTCCAAGTGTTGAGAACCTCGAGGTGCTTGCGAGTGGCCGTCGCTGCCGCCAGAGCCGTTACTTCTTCGTCTTTCTGCTCTTCTTTGGCCGCTGCTTTGCCTTTCTTGGAGGTAGATGCCGCAGCTTGCGGTTGCCCATCGTGGTAAAGGAAGTGCTTGATCAAGGGAGTGACCAGGTGGTCAGCGGGGGAGTCCTCCATTTTGGCCCGGTATTGACGGCCTTTGCGAGCAAGCACACCCGCCATCCGTGATGAGTCAAAACCGCCGTTTACCTGACATTAGCATGAAGTCGCACAAAGTCCGCTTGAGAATTTGGGGTAAATCATGTATTGCTAGGCTGTACAGCTATGCGTGTAAAATGCATCATTAAGTATCAAGAGCTGAGACTACAGCAGCAGCACTAGTGCATTGCTTGCTCATTACCTCTTGGTTCATGGTGTGCAGGAAGGTCGGCAGCACTTGATCCAATTCGGACGTCTCCACTCCCTCCACCCACACCTGCACGTAGCTATCGTGTAAATCATGTGAGGAATGGGGCAGGTGGGTTGGAAACAAAGAAAGAAAAGGAATGTGAGGGGAGCTAATGAAATAGGAAAGGCGAGAAAGTGGACGGACTTCATTGATTGAAAAATGCACGATTCACATTTCTGTGCATGGTTTGCCTACAGACTTACCCCTCGCGGAAGGTTTCTTCTCCGTAGAACAGGTCAGCAGCAAAGGCGGTCTCCGACTCCACGAAGGCTTTCATGAGAGGAGACGAGGAACTGTCGGCGAGGTACGACATCAAGCAGCCCAGAGCAGCGTTCTACTCGAACAAACAAGAAAGAATAAAGGAGGTTGAAACACACACTCGCTTGTAAAACAGTCTGAGACAGAGAACAAACAATGCATGCTAAGGGGCGACTTAAGGGGACGCTATGCGCCTCTTCCAACTCCTCGTTTTCTCATCCTTTACCTGGAGGGCTAGCTCGGGGCCGAAGGATTGGGTGCGCCACCCGAGCACCACGGTGCCACATGACTCGTCTTCGGAGGGAAACTCCACGCTCACTTCCTGCACCCCCACATGCTGAAGCTCCACGGGCTGCTCTTCAACAACCTCATTCCCCTGGGCCGCTGCACTTCCACCAACCTTCGTCTCATCCTTTTTCTCTTCTTCTTTTTCCTCGTCGTCATCGCTGCCGCTAGCAGTAGGCGGCGTCCAGGTTTTGGCCCATGGTAGCGGCGCAGGCATCGGAGGCACAGGAGCTGAGAAAGGGCGCTCCCGCTCGACCTTTGGCTCTTGCTTCGTCGCAGCAGCGTAGCTCGCATCGTACGCACCCACGGTGTCAAGAAGGGCGTCGAGATCAAGGCTGCCGGTGACAATCAGAAACAGGTTGGAGGGGCGGTAGTACTCCTTGTGGTAGCGACGCACCTTTTGTTGTTGAGGGAAAGAATGACGAGGCTACGTGTTATAAAACTATCAAGGGCAGAACATCAAGGGCAGTGTACAGCGGCACGAACAATGAAGTCGCAAGATCAAGCATACAATAGTATCTGTTACAGAACTAATAGTGATGTCACACCTGCTCTACAGTGAGGTCGTGAAGGTTCGCCATGATGCCCCCCGTCTCACTCTTGTAGCCGCATGCGTCATCCGGAAAGAGAGCCGTTAAGCATGCCCGCTCACACAGACTCGAGTCACTGTTTTCGCGCCCCTGGCAAGATCAAAGCACAATCACCAAGCCGAACACACAAGTACAGATTGGAAGCTGGGTGCATAAGAACAATGAAAACCGCCCAAAGCCTCTCTTTGGGTGGCAGCCTAGCCATTCCTGTACTACGCGCACCTGCATTTCACAGTAGACGACCCCCTTGTCTTCGCCTTGGCCATTCACGTGGTGCACCTGTTATGATGCGTGCACATGTAAGCAACCAAAGAGTCTTTCAATGTACTCCACCATTACATGTGCAGAGTGTGCACCTCGGTAATGAAACCGGCTTCTGTCATGGTGGGCCGGAGAATGTGGTCGAGGTAAATAGGCAAAATGTTCAAAAATCCTTCACTGCCTGCCGTAGTCACCTAGAATGTCCACAATGATATACGTTTTGGCATAAAGTAAGCAGCCATGGCATGCGGCACCTCTATGGAAAATGACACCCTACCCTGAGAAGAAGAAAAAATAGACCACTGCCGTGGTAGAATGGCAACAACCACATTACCGTATAAGCCGTATGGTCAACGTCAGTCCAGGCGTTGGTGCCCTGGGCTAGGCAGCGGTTGGCGAGTTTGTCGAGAACCCCCTTGTAGGGGTAGGATTGCGACCCGAGAAACACCAAATGCTCCAGGGTGTGCGGTAGTCTACATGTGGTCGAAGGAGGAGGCGTTAGCTACAGAAGAAGAAGATCACGGTGTAGTGACAAGCGGTAGTTTAAGATAGAAAATATGAATATATATATACACAATGTGCTTAGAACAGGAAAACTCTGAGCACGAATTGGTTTCTAAGAATTGAGGGGCTATAATTATTACCCATCGTCGCAGTGCCACACACCAGGTTCGGTCAATGCTTCGGTCGCCACCGTGGCGTACAAGTTCACCATCGGACCATCCGCTTTCACCAAGCAAACCTTCAAGTAATATACATTTAGAAAAATAATCAATTGCGTAGTATTCGACTTAAGAGGACCAGCTAGTAATGGCTTTAATTGTATGTTTCTCGCTGTCTCTCAAAAACAGTTAAGATTGGTTGTCAAGGAAGCCCCTAGCACTGCACCTGCATGCCGGTAGCTTTAGATTTGCACAATACTACTTCAGTGCCCTCCACCGTAAAGGAGGGCATGATCGTGAATGCTTCTCGGTAACTCATGGTGATTTATGAGCGCACAAGTTCAAAGCTTTCTGGTTTCTGGCTACTGTTAAAACGCTGTTTTTGCCGTGATGATGTGTCACTTCGTCAGTCACTTCGATACTGTAAAAGGGAAATCAGATATTTTTCTGGCGCGCGGAAAACCCACGATTTCTCGCTAAAGCTAAATGTTGAAGTGGAGTAGACGCCAATGCCACTTGATACATCGCAAAAAAGTCAGGCTTGTTGTGGGATAGTCTAGGATCATATGGATAGGCCATTCCGAGTAGTCTCGGCTAAATCACTTCTTTGTTTTTCTGAGTTCCCCGAGGGGGGACTGGATTTAGTAACTAATAAGCAGGGTGCCATCTAGCTAGTCGTATTCATGTCTACCTAGTACGAACGCCAGAAGTTGGAGCGGTTCTGACGTTGAGAGTACGAAACTGTACGCTAAAGCAAGATTGCGATGCCGCCTACTCAATCATGGACACCCTGACAGCCGAAAACCCTGAGCCTGGCTTTCAGTCCGGCCCAGAGGACTGTGTAGATGCCGACTGAGTAGATGGCACCCGGCTTGTTAGTTATCAAATGCATTCCTCACGGAGGAGAATTAAACTTTTCCTGGTATTGTGATATGGACTCGAAGAATCCAAGGCAAATTACTGCCGAATGTATTATAGTACACTTGCCACCTCCACCTTGCTGCCCACCTTGCGCGGGGACGCTTGATTAACACTCTATGCAGGCTTTGACTCCGTCTTGAGAATCCTCTTAGAAAACTCTTAACCCACCAAGTTCCTGGAGCAAAGAGACTGGATGAGGCTGTTTGTTGTGGGCGCCCCGAGCTCGACAACCAGTCCAGCCTGGTGAACCCCGTTTTGCACCATCTAGAAGGCACCCTGCTCTGTTAGACACCAATTTCGGTTACTCCTCGGAGGGGAACAGGCATGTGCGTATCTTCAGATTATATTAATCAGTGCTGCCCAACAGACAGTGCGAAGTCAGTTTTTATGCAACAGCAATCGTTTATACAAGAAGAGCAGAGCTAAGCAGATACACATGTCTGAGTGGCCATGGAAGTGATGAAAACTATCCAAAGTAGCCCAGTCTTCCATACCGTGTGAGTTTTGCACAAAAAAAATTCCACCCATAGAGGAGGGGGCTACTTAGTATCATCTCCTCTTACGTATGCAATTGAGAACTCTTTCTCAGGCAGAGGCAAAGGCCTCGAGATGCTATGTAAAGAAATTTGGGGGAAGACTGAAAAAGAACTGAAGCTTGCACGCAGATGGGATCACGCAATTGCTCGGGGATGGGCGACTCTTCTTCTGGATCGCTTGAGGGACTTCGTTGTAGTCCCCTCCTCTGCGCGCGGAAACATTTCTTTTGAGCTGCACTCTCAGAGCACGGAGGAGCGTGTCACTTTGAACCGCTACCATCACTTCCATGGCCACTCGGGCATATGCGCCTGATTAGCTTCTTAGGTTTAGTTTGCGCTGCTTTGCTTTTCATCTCTACCTGTTAGCCTTCTAATTCCGGCCCTTCGGGGCCTGTCTCAAATAGAATATGACACGTTGAAGATGGAGATGCACGTCGACCTCGGCGGAGTTTCTCGCGAAGGACCCGATTGCTACACTTGTTGAATCACCATGGATTTTCACTTCGAAGAAAGCGTGATATTCTTTTGAGTTACGTACTCAGTACTTGTTTGACGCAGAAGACGCTGGAATGCAGGATGCACGGCCGCTTAATTATTTGTTGCGGGAGATAACGAGCTAACTTAGACATCACTTCATAAGCACCTGTTCAGTGCTCGTACGTACTGGTGACCAGTTCCCCAAAAATAAATATTCCCTTCGAGCCAGGAGCAAATAATGGCCAGCAGTTCATGCTCTGTGGCTACAGATATGTAGCAGGCTAGCCATACAAGCCTGTATCCTGTGTTTAGATATAGTAACGATATATATAAAAATTCACTTGTTGGACGCTCTAAGTAGCCGAGCGAACTACGTGGATACTACACGTACTCTTCTTGAACGTATTCGAGTACCTGCTGCATTAATTCTTTTTGTCTCATGAAATCTTTGGGTTCTTGAACAGTCATTGCGAGCTTAGCTTCAGTCACAAACACAGAGCTAAACGAGTCAATCATAACGTGAAGCAAGGGATGCTCCTCTTACTTACGAAACACGGAAAAGCATTGTCGGGTTCCTACTGTGGGTTTGTGGCTTTCATTTGATTTCCATTCCATTTAAGTATCGGCCCCGAAGGACAGGAATTATAGACCCAATAGACCGAAAAGGCTCACGCAGAACGCAACTTTACCTGGACTATTCTTATATCCTGCCGTAGGCCATTAACTTTTGTTTAAGCTACATATCTATCTGCTGAGGGCTTGCTTGGACATGTGTGCTTGAATAAGCCCATAAAACCCCTCAAAAATATATTCAAAAACATGCTGTCTATATAGCAGGCCGCTTGTGGCCTGGCTATTCCTCCCTATCGTAGAGCTAAATCCGTGAACAATGTCTTAAATCAACGCCACAGTCGCTACTCGTGGTCGTCTTTCAAAGCGTGTTTCGAAACCTACGCAAGGACCTTGAACTAACTAGAGGGAAAGTCGTCTGCGTATACCCATAGTAGTGCGCATTTCGCGCGCGTAATCGGCAAGATCGCATTGACAATGCTTGTAGCTGTCGAGATGCGCTGTACCTTCCTTTGACCGAGAAAGATTAACAATAGATTCAAGCAGAGCGGTGATGCGAATTCATAACGTCCAGACTGCGTCTCACAGTCCTCACAGACGGGTAGAGAGGGTGATCCTTTCCACTTCTTGTCCTACTTGCGATTTTTGAATCACAGCCATAAGCTCCGGTGTGAAGATTTCGTCGGAGTTTATAGTATAGACAGTCCATGTCTCCTCGAATTTTTCGTGAAGATTCACCCACAGATATAGACTCATGAACGGATTTAGTTAATAACTGAACGTTGAAAGGTATCGCTTTGTACTTCACTACACGACGGCGACACAACCATAAGCCCGTGCAGTGGAAGCTGCACGACCACGTGATGAGGAGGCGCCAATTGCTCGGCAGGCCGTAAACGAATTTGGCCACTGAAGGCTAAACTTCATTCTAAGGATTCACGATTTGGGCATTGCCGTATTATTCAAAAACAGAAACAGTTTAATTTAAATTTAAGAGTTGAAGGTTTAGTGTAGTAGTAAGTGCAAGTGCGCAGCGCACGGTGGCAGAGGCCCCAGGCACAAGCGAGGTTAAAGGCAAAGGCCGTATAAACCTTGGCCAATCTAAGGTCTGACATATATTTAAACCGAACACTGGTGTGCTCTGGCACTGGATTTGTGTGTTGTATATCATACGCGAGGAGGATCCTTGTGATTATAGGTAGTCCTGAAGTCCACAAGGGAGAAAATTTCGTAATTTGGCGTCGTAACCCAACTTATTATATTTCATAGCTCCCCCTGCGTGTTTGCGTCCGCACTACGCTTCTCATCGTCGACATCACTAAGCCCTCCACTTTTCTTCTTTGCCTCCATCTCTTGAAATGCCTCCATTTCTCGAATGGCCTCAGTCAGATCTTCGTCGTCTTCCGCATTGTCTTCTTCATCCTCATCGAGATTCAAATAGCCCTCATCCGATCGTCTATTTTTGGCGTCTTCACCGTCTTCGTCATTCCTCGCCCCCTCGTTTTGTGCCGCCTCTTTAGCCGCCATCAATTCTGCTCGTTTTTGGTACTCGGCTAAATACAGCAGGCGCCCAACACTGCGATCGCCACTCACCATGGACGCTGTTTCCCCCGACTCCAGCTGTGCCAGGGGGTCAGCGCCTACTTTCAACAACTTCTTCACAATCGCCTTGTGCCCGGCTGACGAGGCTGCCACTAATGGTGTAGCGCCATCCTTGGCACGAGCATTAGGGCTCGCTCCCGCTTTCAACAACAAATTGACGATTTTCTTGTGCCCCTGAGATGCGTAAGCGATAAGAATGCAAAGAAATAATCTCATTGGCGATTGCAGGCTCGAAATAATCTAAAATAGGAATTGAACAGGACGCAAGAGCAGCTGGATCACCACAACTTCATTGGAAGCTCTCTTTATTCTTACCTGAAAGCAGGCCACCAGCAGCGGAGTGTGCCCAGGCCCGTTGCCATTGGTCAGCGCTGAGGGCTGGTCCACCATCGATTGCCCGTCGCGGATCAGACGCCGCACGCTCTCTAAATGGCCGTTGAACGCGGCGTGGTGTAAGGGAGAGCGCGCGTCGAAGATGCCGGGTATGGCAGGGTCAGCTCCAGCAGCGAGGAGCACGGAGATCACCTTGTGCCGACCCTCCATCGCTGCGGCTGCGAGGGGAGTGTGGCCCTGGTCATTGAGAGAGGTGGTAAAAGACACATGCGCGAGAGGCAGAATAATTGAAACAATTATAGAATTAACATCCTCAGGACATAAATATGTCAATTAATAGTACCAGCAAACAACATAAAGCACTATAACATAGACACAAATTTTATCAGGAAAGATATTTGCATGAGCACGACCACATAAATATGTGGGACTTCATTGGTATCAGTTAGCACAAACATCTCACGCTCAATACATACCTGCACGTCTAAAGCATCAATGTCGACTTTGGTTTCATCATCGTCCACATCAGCGCCATTCGATGGTGAAGATTGCATCTGCGCATGGCTCAGCAGCAGCTCGACCGCAGCCACATTTCCCACACTCGCCGCTACATGTAAGGGGGTTCGCCCTCCGCTGAGGTCTTCTCGCTTGGGGTCTTCTTGAGGCACCCCTCCGGCCCCGCGGGGACCCTGCACGCCGGTGCGAGCACTCGGAAGGGCCCCGAAAGTGAGCAAGTGGCTTAACACCGCGCGGCTGCCCTCCACCACGCCTTCTCGAGATTCAGCTGCACTGGCGGCACCAGAAGTAGTCGTTTTAGCTGAAGTTGTAGGCGACGAAGCAGGGGGCTTTTGGCATGCGAAGTGAATGGCCTGGGAGCCATCCACGTAGTCGCGCCGGCGGACGTCCGCTCCTCGCTGAAGCAGAGCGAGCACAACGCTAGCATGCCCCTCAAGCGAGGCCCAAAAGAGAGCTGAAGTGCCATCTAACTTTACAGCGTCTACGTTAGCGCCGTGCTCATCTGCAAGGAAAGATAACATCGCGGTGTTGTTCTTGATGGCGGCAGTCATGAGCGCAGTGCGCCCATCTCGGCCTGTACCATTGACTGCGGCACCGTGCGTTATGAGATACTTGACAGCGCCAGTTTGATTGAACGAGGCGGCTGCCGACAGAGGTGTGTCTACTTGGGCCGGATAGGACGCAGCCAGCTCTATATCTGCACCTCCCTTCAATAAGACGCCTAATACCTAGCGAAAACAGTCGTGCACTTTCTTGACCATCTCACTAAAACAATAACAAGGGTTCATCGATGGTGCGCGACGCCTCATACTCTGCTTTGATTATGTAATCATTTGGCTCTTCTCGTCTTCTCTAGTAACTAGCATTACCTCGAGGCGCCCGTGCTTCGCAGCTAGGATCAGTGGTGTAAGGCCATCCTCGTCTGCATAATTCGGATCTACCCCAGCAGCTAGCGACTCACTCACCGCTGACGTATCGCCAGCTGACACTGCATCGAAAAACGCGAACTCATCTGCATGTACTTTGACCACGGCTAGAAACAGCCATAGCCACCGCAACCACGCTAGCTTCATTTGAGGAGCAGGTACGACAAGATGCCACACACCCACACACCCACACACTGTCACTTTTTGTCACTGTTCATCTTCCCATTTTTTTGTACAGCACACCAGTACCGATCCAAAAAGACCCTTTCCGTAAGAACGTGAGAACGTTAGAAACGTGAGAACATAATCTTGTCACTTGTCAACCATCAAGAAATCTTCGAACAACACGTTGTAGACTGACCGCGGCGTGGGTACAACGAGCTCAGCACATCGTCAGAACAGACACTTGATCAAGGAATCGTCATACTTGCTCTATCATTAATTATGAAAGTCACCGATGTACCTACGGAACGCACTGCCTATTTATTCATCATCTTCGAGATCCTTCTTCTGATGTTTGTTGGGTACACATTTAAAGTGATGGCGCGGAATGCGAATGAAGCAAAACACGCGCCTCTAATAGCCGCGGCCAGAGCTAGCATGCCGCCTGTGAAACCACCTCTAGAAGCTCACGCGGACTGCCATGTTGTTTTTGATCGAGTCAAGGCGTTGCGGCCGGTAGGAGAGGATGGCGTGAATCTTAGTGAAGAAGAATTGCACGCTGCACTTCGTCTCATTTTTGGCACCTCACACCCACTACCTATGCGAATGGTCGATCAAATCTGTCGCAAGCATGTACCAGAGGGCAAAGAGAGGCAATATTCCTTTGGTGCGTTCGCTGGGATTGTTGCCGATCTTAAGGGCCTAAACCTGTGGACATGAGAACCGAGAACCACGCGGTGGATGGTGTGGAATTCCGTGCAGCTGCAGGCTCTCGATTTTTCACATGGACTGAAGCAGGCGCACTAAAATGATGCCCTCTTTTGCAAAACAATTAATGTCTTTTTATCCGGGGAACCTATGCGCATGTTTGAGCTCGGGATGTGCTACTAGTAACTAGTAAATCGCAAATGGATGAACAATGAATAATCTTTAAAACCTTTTGTTACGACATCAATACCAGCATGATAATATTAAAGGGAAGTCAAATGAAATTCATAGTAGAAGGTCTTGGTTGAGGAAAGTTCCCTACACAGCACCATCCCTTTACAGAGCATTCACATAACACAAGACCACAGATGGTATTTTCATACTCCTATTTTCCAATCACAATTCCTCTCTGCACTCTGGAATCCGCACGTAGTACTCAGACACGAACATCTTGTGACTTCAAGCCTTAAACACCTAATGGTATTTCGCTGGTCACTAGAAGCAACATAACTTTTACACTAAGCTTCCTCATCCGAGGACCATTTGGCTCGGCCGTTGCTCTTGTGGCCACTCGTCGCCGCGCGGTCGAGGGCTTTCAACAGATCGTTGTCGTCGTCGTCCGACCTTATAGCACATGTAATGAAACCATTAAAAAAGGCAAGAGGGAGCATGAAACAAGTCAAAGAGGCATGAAGTACTTATTACAACAAACAGCTCTTATGATATTGGATAACTTCCTCTCTCTCTACCTAGTATTGAATTTCATCTAGCTGTCTCACCATTGCGTTTCATCTTCAGACGAGTCGGTGCTCTTCATGCTGTTCTTGGGGCTCATGATCGGTGTTCCCCCTGTACCCGGAGCGAACCGCACGATACTGTCACTGCTACTGGCAGTATTGACCGACAGATCTTTGCTTCCGGCTTTGAAAGAGACTCCAAGGTCTTTAGGAGGCGAAGCAGTGTTGGCCTTGGACTCAGTCATATTTGCCAGCACTTGCTTCCTAGCTTCATCTGCGGCTTCTTTCTTCGCCAATCCCTGTGAAAAATATTCCTTTGAAAAATATTCCTTTGAGAGACGTCCTTCTACTAGGAGGTGAGGTAGCGAGGAGGAGACCAAGGATACTCTCATATTTACCAGTGCTGCGGCTTTTGCTCTTCGGTCCGCTTTCCTTTCGGCTTCCAGCTGCCTTCTGGCCTCTGCTGCGGCCTCTGCCTTGATCTTGCGCTCTTGCTCGAGAAGGACGGCTGCTGCACTGGCCTCTTCCTCCTGTGCTCGCATAGCCTAAAATAGAACAGACACACACGCCACAAAAGAGACCACGCAGAATCAGCGCAGGTTAGGCATGAAGCTGGACACCAAATAAATAGATTCAAATCAAAAGGTGACTCTACTGAGCAGTGTCTAAGACGATTTAAAAACTCTCCTAACGAACCGCCGCTTTTTCTGCTTCCATTCTCCGAGCTTCCTCTTCCTTGGCTGCAACAGCTGCCTGTTCCGCTTCTTCTTTCCTCTGCTTCTCGCTGGCCTCCTCCCAGGCTCCTTGCGCTGCTTGCGCCACTTCAGGGGCGAGGTCTTGCACGCTTTTCCACGCGTTGGTCCATTTGGTGGCGGAGACTTTCTTCAAGTGGCAGGAAGTGACCACTGCAGTGATGTCTCCCTGTAGGAAAGGTGGAGGTGAGGTGAGGAGGATAGCTGGAGGAATCTTGATTATAGGTGGGTACCAATCAATGGCTGATAAATAATAAGGTGATTCTATGGGGGATGAGACATTTAAGAAAGAGGCAATTAGATACGAATTCAATAATACCACGAAAGTAATCCCATCTTCTTCATACCTGATCGAGCACGGCGAGGTCTTGCGCGATGTCCGCCTCAAATTCGTTCCGGACATAGTCCGCAATGGTGGCCGCTACTTCCGGTAAAAGCCCAGCATTGGTGAGGTAGGCCACTACCGGTTGCTTCAGAGGGTCCTTCTCGCCTTCCTCTTCTTCTTCTTTGGCTCTTACTGGAGAAAGAGGAGGCGGGTGCGTGCTATTTTCATGTGAAGGCACCGCGGGCAAATCCGCAACTCCATTCTCTGGCAGTGGCGACGGTGCTGCAGTTGCCTTCGAAGGAGATGGCGAGGGAGATGGAATTGGGGGAGGTAGGGTGCCAGTCGTATCAAACTCAAAGGGTGCGCTCGACATGCCGTGAATGAGTGCCAGGAAAGATGCTTCGTCATCGAACGGTTGAGCATTCACCGCCAGCAAATGCCACCCTTTCTGAACCCCTCCAGCCTCTGCCTGGCTGCCAGATTCCACCTGATGAAGTTGAAGTCAATGGATGAGCAAAAATGGTTCAATATAAAGACCAATTGAATTACAACCGAAATGGAACCTACACGATAATAGTGCCACTGCGTGCATTACAATAAGATAGTAACAACGACACAAAGCTTCTCTGTTTGCAACAAGGGCTCGTTTCAAGCGTCGAAATCTATTTGTATGTACCTCCTCCACAATCATGTCTTCACTCAGCGTCATCCCCAAGGGAATCTGCAAGTTGAACTCCACAATTGCTTTGCTTGCGTCACCACCACTGCTGGTCCATTCACCCGCTTGAATCTTGGCTTCTGCTTCTGCGGCCTCGTTATCGGCCTTTTTCGACGCTTCAAGGAACGCTAACGCCCTCGCTTCCGCCGCTGCTGCTGCCGCCGCTGCCGCCTGCGCCTCTAATGCCGCCGACTCTGCCGCTGCCTTTCTCTTGGCGGCAGCATCTGCCTTGGCAGCAGCCGCCGCCGCCGCGGCTACCCTCTCCTCTTCTTGCTGGCGCTGTGCCGCTTCAGTGGCCTCTTTTTCGGCGATCCTCGCTTGCTCAGCCTCCTCTGCCGCTTTTGCCTCTTCCTGAGCTTGAGCCACCCGCCGAGCTTGAAGCACCATCTGCGTAGCAAGAAGAAAATCGAGTGCGATACGTTCAAAAAGTTAACTGAAAAAAAAAGGTAACAGTTAACAGTGGTTTCGATGTCAACTCACAATAGGTTTCTCGAAATCATAAGAAAACCACCGTGACAGTAAAAAGTGAAGACATCTCCCAATGTTCCTCGATGGAAATAATACAGGTTCGTCTCCAACTATTCCTTACTTGAAAGGTTTGGCGCGCGGAGTTGCCTCGCACGCAGCACTGGAGCACGAGCACTGCTTTGACCCGCCTCTCCGCCATGACGCGGAGTTTGCGGTTGGCTACTTCCTCGGCGCTCGGCAGGTGAAGCCCCATGGCCGACATTTTGGCATTTTGGGCAGCTCGCTGCTCCCGGCGCTTCGCCATGGTCGCCTCGGTGCGGGCCTTAATTGGTTGATATACAGGGGTGGGTGGTGGATTTAACAGTGGGCTACAGATGTTGCATGATAAAGAAAAATAAAATTGGTTGAATGAAACACTTCAGACAAGAAGCAGAATACAAAAGCAAACGACTCCTCGTGCATTCAAAAGCAGAATAGTTAGCACAACGACAGTGTGCTACTGATTAACACATGATTTAGACGCCAGCAATTCTAATGCGTACAGGCTATGTTCTTTAATCAACTCAATGTATCCATTGTGAGCATCATCAATCTCATTACTTGTAAACTCACTTTGGCAGCGTTGCGCCTCTCTTCGTCTTGCTTGGCCCAATATTCCTTGTTGCTCATCCAGTTCTCACTCCCGGTGAGCCCCTTCTTCTTCCTCCCACCAGTGACGTCATCGTTCGATTGGTTCACAACTCGCCCGCTCATCACATCCGCTGCAGACGGCGCCATGTAGGACGACTCTCCTGGTCGATCGATCCCTGTAGAGGCTCTCGCACCGACTCCACGACCGGCCTTGACAGAGGATGACGTAGTCGCTTCTTCACCAGCGGCTGCAGCAGTCGCAGACTTCTTTCGAGTCAGAGGCTTCCGGAGGAACACTTCTTTGACTTCGAATTCTTCGTCGCCGTCGTCGTAATGGATGTCGTATGAGTTGTCTTCTTCGTGCACCTGCCATTGAACCAAGATGGCACATTGAATAGGGTGTATTCTCACGAGAGCCTCAATACCCAATATCAATTACTTCCCATAACTCCCTTCCCATTCTTTGTCTCTCTCTCTCTGAACTGCCGTACACGGAAGGACTTTTATAACATCACACAGGCCTAGCCACTTTATCGAAGCTCTATGAGTTCTTGGCGCACCTTGACCACTTTGCCGGAGAAGTACTTAGCTTTGCCTTCAAATCGACCTTCGATCAACTGATCCACTTTGAACGCTGGCGGCTTTTTGGCTCTCTCCTTCTTCTCTGGTGCAGCAGGAGTTGCTACATGCCGATCCGCTTTGGGAGCTCGGCCAGCGGAAGGCACTGGGCGAGGTTTGACTTTGGGCTTCGGCGCTGTATACTTCTCTTTGGGTTTGCTGACTTCTTCTTTGGTAGTTGTTTTCACGCTCTTTTTCGTGGCCGTTGAAGGAGTGGTTTCCTTAGGCACTGCTTTAGTGGCTGCCTTGGGAGCATCTGGCTTGGCGTCAGCCTTCTTGGAAGATGCTTTAACGTCAGAGGTGTCCTTTTTCCGAGCTTCAGCCGCAGCCGGTGCAACCTCCACGGGAGCTGCCGCCGCCTCCTGAGCGGCCCTCTTGGCTTCTTGCTTTGCTTTCAGCTCTTCAAGCATGTTCATCCCGCCAGCTGGCTTGGGCATCGCTGGAGCTGGCATGGCAGGCGGCAAATCGGCGGGGCGAGTCGGAATGACTGCTTTGGGGGCTGGAGGTGGCATAACATTGTTTGGTTTAGACGAGGGTGGCGCAGCAGCATTCCATTCATCATACCCACCATACACATCGAAGAACTCATGCTTTGTGAAAGGACCTTCGTCTCCATCAAAACGCTTCTCTTCAGCTTTTGCGATAGGTGCTTGAACCGATGCTGGGAATGCTGCCTGCACAGAAGGAGCTTTAGGCGCAGCAGCATTCCATTCATCATACCCACCGTACACATCGAAGAACTCTTGCTTTGTGAAAGGACCCTCATCACCGTCGAAACGCTTCTCTTCAGCTTTCGCGACAGGTGCTTGAACCGATGCTGGGAATGCTGCCTGCACAGAAGGAGCTTTAGGCGCAGCAGCATTCCATTCATCATACCCACCATACACATCAAAGAACTCCTGTTTTGTGAAAGGACCCTCATCACCGTCGAAACGCTTCTCTTCATCCTTTGCTGCCGGTTTTGACTGAATGCTAGGAGCTTTAGGCGCAGCAGCATTCCATTCATCATACCCACCATACACATCGAAGAACTCTTGCTTTGTGAAAGGACCTTCGTCTCCGTCGAAACGCTTCTCCTCGCTGGCGGCTCCGAGGGAGGCTGAGTCTCGAAGCGATGCCGATGCTTCCTGCGGGGCTGCCGCAAACCACTCGGCTAAGCCACCATACACCTGACATTGGAGCAGCGAGACCCGAAAATACGCAGCACAACAATGAGACGCTTCTTAGAGCCTTAACACATCAGTGCAGGGCGCTAACACTCCAACACGCACCTCGAAAAACTCTTCCTTGGTGAACGGGCCCTCGTCACCATCGTAGCGCCTTTCGACTTGCACCGCCCTCAGCGAGACTGAATCTCGAATCGAAGGCCGCGTTGGAGGAGGCTTCTTCGGAGCTGCAGCTTCCCATTCGTCATAGCCGCCATATACCTGTGGAAAACGAACATGGATGACAACTCTGACGTTGAGGGCTCTTGTGTGTGATTATACTGTATAGTGTCAGGTCGAAAGGGGTTACACGGTTGCGCACCTCAAAGAATTCTTGCTTGGTAAATGGACCTTCATCACCATCGTAGCGCTTTTCTTCGACCTTTTGCAGGTTCACAGACTCTGAGTATCCGCCAGCGTCCATGCCCGGCATTTTGAATCCACGATTCGAGCTCATACTATAATGTTGGCTCTGCTTTGAAATCAATAGGTGATAGCGCTACAAGAAAAGCTGAGCTATTCGTTATCTTTGCTTAAGAAGTTTTACTTATACCTAAGAAGAATGATGATGGTTATTGAGGGTTTCCTCAACCAGTCAGCTAGCCTAAGCGGTAGCTTTCTTCTCCGTGCGCTCTCCGCTTCTGCTTTTTTTGGGCACGAAGCGTGAAACGTGAAGGTGTGCGTTTTGAAAAGCAACGGCTCATTGTCTGATCGTTGATTGGCGAATGATCCAATATTATGCTTTACGCTTTACATAAGTACATGATTCCTCCTACCTGTAGCTCCAGAGCAGAGCAGCCTCCCGACTCCAGACTCTGGCCCCGTCCCGTTGCCCAGTTGCTCCGTTCTCCTCCTAATTGCTTCTTAGCCCTCTATTCCTCAGCTCCCTTGTCTCTATACTCTTACCTGAGTTGAGCCCTACAGATTCCGCAGTATTGATTATTACAGGAACTATCCGTCAGCCAGCAAGAGAACCCCAGGATGTCCGAGAAGAACGTAAAAAAAGTCGTGCAAGATAAGGTCTGCAGCAATTGCCTTTCGACTGAAGGGAGTTCAACTGCTCCCCGACTTTCGGCTTGCTCGCGCTGCGCACTTGTCCTTTACTGCAGCAAGGACTGTCAGCGGGCTCACTGGAAGGCCGGCCACAAACAGCACTGTGTTACCAAGGCTGACAAAGTGCCTCAGCGTCAGGAACCCTCAGGTGATCAGGGAGAAGCTGAATCTAGGAGGGCAAGTAAGAGGGATGAATGCAGTATCTGTCTGGACGCCTTAACTAACGAGTCGACGTGCACCTTACAATGCACCCACCGATTTCACGTCAAGTGCGTGTCGAATTTGCGAGAGCTTGGGTTGAAGGTGGCATGCCCCTTGTGCCGCTCCCCACTGCCGCCAGGGCCAGAAAAGCTCCTAGAAGAAGGTGCTGTTCGCTACTCAGTAGTGAAAATGCATGTGGAACGAGGGAAAGCGTCTTGGTCTGCCCTTCCGCCTGCGGCACAGCGTGAAATAGACACAGCTGTCGAAGGGTTTAAGATTGCTGCTGCTGAAGGACTTCCGCTGGCACAGTGTATTCTAGGCTTTACATTCCTGAAAGGCCATGGTGTTCCGCAGAGTTTTGTTGAGTCAGCACGCTGGTACAGGCAAGCAGCTGAGCAAGGTGATGCGGATGGACAGTTCAAACTGGGGCTTTTATACGAGAGAGGCTATGGCGTCGAGCAGAATGATGTGGTAGCTATGCAATGGTTTAAAAAGGCCGCTGATCAAGGCTCCGTAGAGGCGCAGTATAACATGGGGCTGCTTTACATGATGGACCGTGGCGTTGCAAGGAATGATAAAGATGCAGTGCGATGGTTGAGAAAGGCCGCTGAGCAAGGCAAAGCAGTTGCCATGTTTCTTCTTGGTGAGTTCTACGCAGTAGGCAGTGGTGTAGCTCAAAGCGATGCAGAGGCAATTATGTGGTGGAAGAAGGCAGCTATTTTGGGGGACAAAGAAGCGCAAGAGAAGCTCAATATGCTCTTCAAGAACGGTGAAGGCTCTGCGGACAGCAGGGTGGATGCGGTGCCATTGTTGAGGATAGCAGCCTCGAAAGGAGACCGTACTGCACAGTGCGCTTTGGGAAGAATGCTCTCAAAAGGCGAAGGTGTTGCGAAAGACGACGTAGAGGCAGGTCATTGGTTCAAAAAAGCAGCAGAGCAAGGGGATTCTGGAGCGCAGTATAATCTGGGGGTTTTGCTCATGAAGGAGAGGAAAGGTAAGGAGGCGACCAAGTGGTTCCAAAAGGCAGCTGATCAAGGGAACACGAATGCGAAACATTACCTACTGTTTCTGTTGAAGGGAAGTGGGAAATCATGGCAATGAATTACTCGCTAACTACAATTTGGATAAGTGCGGGACAGCGTGAACTCTAAGCACGCAGCAGGGTATCCGACGGAGCTCCACGCATGCATTACTAATAATTAATACGCATTTTTTACATCTACAGAGTAGCAAAAATTCACTTACAAAGCAAAGAGCAAAGCCCTCTTATATCATTATTAATCCATAAGTACAGTAGAACGAAGGCCAATAGCCCAGAGCTAGTTGCTGTGAACTCTGGGCTGTTAAGCTGTGGCGCTGTTAATGTTAGCTTTTAGCTGTGTCTTGCGGCTTCTGACTTCTGACTTCTGACACTTGGACACTTCTGACTTCTCACTTCTGAAAACTTCTAACTTCTGACTCTTAACTCGTGACGGGTGACCCAGAGAAGCCAGAAGCCATCTAGCCCTATCCCGATAGCCAATAGAAACCACCGAATCGCGTAACACATAGCGCTAGCTACTGCCCATATCCTTATTCATTCCAGGTACATGTAGCAACTAGGCGAGGTATCAACTGATAGGCGCCATCAACATCGCGCCCTCTGATCAGTACCAAGAAAACCCACGATGCCGCCGGGTTTCCTCAGGTTTTCCTTCAGCGTAATTTGTAATAACCGGGCCTTATGCTGACTCAAAGTGGGTTAAACCCGGAAAACCCGCGGTTTTCTTGGTTACTGCCTCTGATCCTCTAGTGTTGTTAGTCTGAAGAAGCAAATTTGGGCTTTGTTACGCTTGTGTCTATAGCCGCGGCAGAAGCAGTGCGCAAATGCTTGAACGTGTCAACTTTCCAGGCCTTGTAGCTGCTTATAGCCTCCAGTCGGCTCACTTGCTTACATTGCATCACGTTGTTTTGCCACCCTACTCGACCTATCATTCCTACACTTGGTGCACTCCATCGTTGGCGAGATCTTGATTCCTCGATTTTCGACATGATATTTTTTTCTGTCATAGCAACGTCCTGAGTGTTAGAAAGTTGATGATGCGGCCAAACTGCCTCATTTGCGAGAGCCGAAGCAGAATAGTCTGGCTTGAGCACATAGCCAAGGGAAAGACGGCGGCTGTTGGACGCACAAATAATGGGGGGATTTGACACGCGGTGTGTAGTTGCACGCACCGCAAAATTCGATAAAACTGCAGCAAGAGACCTGAAGCACACAATAAAAATCAACCACAGTATCAAAAGTAATAAGAAATGGACTGTATGTATACTTTCTTTGGACATATATTTAAGTGATTTGTAGCAACCTGATTAATATACCCTGAAGAGGTTGCTCTCAGTTTTACACGCACCCAACAAAGACGGTGAGTTGGCTAGGTCCAGTCGGAACGCAGCTCCACGAGCCATCCGGGAGCTGCACTTCAAGAGCCCCCGAGTCGCCCGCTTTCAATACACTATGTCTGTCCTCGCACGACGAATTGAGATTTGTACCAACGGCCTCATTTTTCAAGGATGTATCATGGTCCTGACGCGCTAATACAGTAACCATCGATGTGTCGAAGTGCCGGCGCGCTCGTATTGGCGGTTGTTGCTTCGCTCGAGGAGAACCCTGGGCGACTGATAGAAGTTGAGAGGGATAATTGTTGAGTTGCAATCTCGAGTGATGTCTTAAAGGTGCCTCTGGATGTTTTATTCCTGCGTTCGCCGTCACTAGATGATCAAAGTAGTCAAAAGGTTTCCCAATCGCTGCAGCGAGGCATTGCAAGCATGCATGAGCGACAGGCTCAAGAGACGAGTAAGCAGCCTCCATAGATGGTTGTAAAGCAGGAAATTCTTTCGAAGGCCAAACGTTACGCTCGTAAAACACTCGCGCCCATTCTGAGTCGTAAAAAGGTGTAAACTTTCGCTGCTCGATACTTCTATTGCTTCTGTTGTCACTCTGACTGCTGCTGCTGTCAGCACGGGGGCTGAAGTTGCACACAGTCGGTGGGCCACAAACAAAGCGCTCACACAAGATGCCTTCCAGGCTAGAAGGTTCCGTGTGGGATGATAAACCCATGTCGTGTATACTAGGATCAGCCATCCAAGAGCGATGGAAGCGGTAATGCTGTAGATGGATATTAGTAAAAGTGCAATATGTCATTCAATAATAAGCAGGAAAACACTCACAAATTGAGCCCGCTCTCCATTAATATTATTATCGATATGGTAATAAATACATGCGAAGCTCCTCCCTACAACAATTCTGTACTACCTGAGGATAAAGTTCCCATCCGCGCGATCGATCCATGTGCCCTACCGCCATGCACTGTTTTTGCGCTGCTGGTTGGTCGAAAAACGCCCGCCCGCTAGCTCTCACGTTAGCAATTGTACTGTCAGGCACTCCATGGTTGACCACGCGCCAAACACTCGCTGATTCGAGCGATTGACGCACTGCGAGTACTGCAGCGGCGGGCGGTTCCTGACCTTGAAAGAACCAGGTTAAGCCTTCAAGATCAGCTACAGGGCACACTAATGGAGAGCTTGAAGCGCGGCGAATGCACAGTCGGCGATTGCTAATAACATTACAGTATGAAAGCAGATTTCTCGCCGCTAGAGCCATTCTCGAACCTAACCAACCTAGTCGAAGCAACCTACTGTACGTGTAAGTGATACTGGTAGTATTTTGCTCTAGCTAGCCTTAGAGTAGAATAAGCAGCGAAGCTACTGCCTTTAATTAAGTTGTGCTAGTTGGCCTAGTTGTAGGGAGCATCAGCTACTTGGCACCTTCTTGCTATAGGAAGCAAGACTGCTGCACCTACGAACGTGAATGGAGCTACAAAACACCAGCAGCAAATGGTATGAAGTGTGGGAGGAGTGGCTCCAATAGGCCTTACAAAAATACGTCAAAAATTTGACCCAAATACGTCAATCAATACGTCAGTACCGTAAATTGCGTTATATTAGGGCATATTTCCACTATATGCATGGCAAACGCCGTAT